>Ga0116227_10000512_pt1 | contig 75882 bp, 53 predicted proteins | sample S1TSphgellanicum_FD_89693 | JGI IMG/M metagenome (GOLD analysis project Ga0116227, IMG submission 89693) | Host-associated microbial communities from peat moss isolated from Minnesota, USA - S1T2_Fb - Sphagnum magellanicum MG | ecosystem: Host-associated > Plants > Peat moss > Unclassified...
ATCAATATAATATTTTCTTTTAGTCACATTTATTTGATGGGTAATCATATATGTCTTCTTTTTCATAATCTTCTAATACTTTAGATGTAAGAATCAAACATTAAATAAGCCCATATGAATAGGTAACATTAATTTTTCTAGGGTTTACAAAGATCAAAATGAACATTGTGTAATACCTACATTTAATGTAATAGGACTCACATCACGTAAAGATTTTTAAAATAATACCCACATATAGGTCCCATAATAGTTGTTGATTTTTTTACATTCATTGTAATACCCGCATTTTTGTCATAAAATTAATTTACAATAATAATTAATTTAGGTATATAAAAAGACATATTTTGGGTACCCAAACCACTTATTATTTATTTTGAAATGACTTTACATGTAGGTATTGCATTTAGGGTTGGATCTTCATATAAAGTTTGCCTCAATCACCTATGGAATATTTTAGAACGAACTTACATGTAAGTATTACATCTAGGCCTTGGTCTTCATTCGAAGGCACCACCCAAACTACATATTAGGTATTTTGAAGCAACCTTACATGTGGGTATTGCATTTAAGGTTGACCTTTCACTTAAGGTTTTACCTAAATCACCTATGGGTTATTTTGAAATGAATTTGAATATGACTATTGCATTTAGGGTTAGGTTTTTATATAATTTTGCAATATCCACACACATACTTACTTTCACCAACTAAAAATTTAGCTTTAATTTTTTAAATAATTAAATAAAATTTGTAACAAAACACAAAAGAGGTATGTTTCTTACCATTTGCTAATATCTCCAAGCTGATTTCTTTCACTTTCTTTATATATATATATATAATTTTAATATAATAAAAATATATATTGCATTTTTTGCATATAAAATTCCCCCCAAAATGCACCTTAGATTTATTTTAATTACTATAGACTTGTAAAAAAATGTTAATTAATTTATATTTCCTAAATCCTAAATTCTAAATTCTTGAATCATAATCGAATAATATATACTTGTAACAATTATATGAAAAAATGTGTTTGTTTTTAAAGAAGTTTTTTTAGATCAAATTTAATATGTTATAATATAAATAATAGTAAACATTAAACTGTCATAAATGTTTATTAGGCTTACGTGGCCTAGGCTAGTAAACTACCTACATAACTAGTAGGTTTACCTAGTAAGCTCAACCACCTTGAATACCTACCTAGACCATCTAACATATTAACCTAAAAGGCCTACACTAATGAATAAACTACATAATAGGCTTATATTATGTAGGTAGCCTATTAAGTAGTTAGGTTATTTAACAAGTAGCTTACTAACCCATTACTCATGTTAAGTTAAGTTATTTAATTTGGTTAATGTTGACACTTTAATCAATCTGACAACCTTGGCTAACGCACACCCAAACTCCTTGATAGATTCAAATGTGAATCCAAAGGTGAAAACATCGGAAGAAAAAGAAGTTCGAGCACACTCTTTAGCTTGTAGCACTTCGGGGTAAAGGGGCATGTTGGAACTCTGAAATGGGGACTAAGACAAGTGACAAGCGAGTTAATTATTCACACGAACTTGCACAAACCAAACCACAAGATGGTTAGTGCATAATTATAACACTTTTGGTGCACAAATGAGCCATGGGCATAATGGACTCACAAGACTCATAAGACTCACCACGGCCTGGATTTAAAGCAAGCCATCCCCTTCCCCCTTATAATATTCTTTGTGCCTAGCCATGCGGCCGACATTTAAATGTCATTTTGTCCCGAAACTCCCAAGTTAAAAGTCTTGAAATTCCCGAAATTGGGACTCCCACGACTTTGGAGGCCCATAACGTTTTATATAGACCTCTGATTAATGTGTGATCTAATGAAAAGTTGTAGCTCTTGTCGAGAGCTTTCCAACGATATGTGGCATGTAACCTATACATAAGTAAAATCGGGGCGATTCCTGATTTTTAATGGTTAAGAGTCAAATAAGAGTCAAATTGGCAATTTGACTCTTAGCCCTTCTTTTGGCCATAACTTGTGTTTTAAGTATCTAGATGGGATGTGCGAGCCCATTTTAGACATCTAAGTTCCAAGAACTTTTCAATGGTATAATGAACTTTTCAATCCAATGAGTTTGGCCCTACAATTGCTCTTTGAAGATTCGGGAGTCCATTGGAACTTTAATTCCCAAAGTGAAAACCCATTTGGGAGTGTGTGGGTTCATTTTGTCACACCCTCCTACATTCCCGAGAGTATGAAATGTGACTCTCACGCTTCACTTTTGACCCGCACCTTTGGAAGCCCTTACTTTAGTTGTGAGCCCAAAATTAGGGTCGCAACATTGGTTATGAGCTTTTGTTGAAATTAGTAATTTATCAAGGCTATGGATTTTTGGTTGTTTTTTTATGAAAACTATTGTGTTTTTTAGATAGTTGAATCATGTTTCAGCCTTTGAAAGTGTTAGAAACATTACACAATAATTTGGCCCTCACAATGCTTCCAAATCCACACAAACTTTAACATGGCTTCTAAAAACTTATGAACATTTTCATACGTAGTTATTAATATTTTGGAATTTTTAAATTCACATTAAAAATAAAGTCCATTAAAAATAATTGCAATATACATAACCATGGGTTTATATATATAATTTTAAATAAATATCAAAATATTATATGTATTGAAATGAATCAACAATACAATTCCATAATATCATTATTTATATATAATTTGTTATAAATAACAATATATTTGCACCAATATTTAAATCAATATTATACATCATAAAAAATAAAATTTACATAAGGACTTGCCTTATATATGTATAAAATATAAAATATTTTTGACCCACTATATGATTATTTTAACAAAAAAATTATTTACTATATATCATAAAAGTTTTAAATAAATTTTCAATCAAACATAAGATTAGTTTATGGGACAGATCATTTTTATTATTATGTGAAACAAAGAAAATAAAATAAAATTATGTGCTTTGATTTTTTTTTAAACATGGTTTAAAATCTTATTAAATTAGATATTTTTAATTTTTTGATTTTGAAAAACTTTGGATTGCATTTAGGGTTGGGTTTTCACATAAGGTATGTTTTTTACATTTGTGTGATATTTCCAACCTAATTTTTTCAATCTCTTTGAAGAAAATATAGAATGAAATTGTATGGTTTCACATATGTTTAAACCTTAAAAAATTTCGCCCAATTTAATGAATGATTAAAAAAATATTTTAGACAATTAATGAATTATCAATAAATTTTTCATTTAATTAAATATTAATAGACAAGTATTTAAGATAATCTAAATAATTAATTATCAATAATTAAATAATCATTTATTTATTTTAAAATAATTAACCAATCCTTTGGTTTAACTTTAGTTACTTAAATAATAAAAAATTGGATTAAAAAATCAGATTAATTAATTTGATAGTTGATTGATTAATTTAATTATATATATTTTTAAATAAGTTATTGAAATCATTATTTAAGATAATTATTCCACATTATAGATTGCAAATTCAACTTTTCCATGAAAAATTCAGGGCCTAGTTACAATATTTGCATTTAACATTAATATTATCACTATCTTTATTTTTTGCATTTCAAAATTTTTGTGTTTATTATTTGGAAACAATAATAACCTTTGTGGCATATTAGATTTCATGTGTGTGTTGAATACATGATGTTCAAAGAATTTGGGCCATGGTTTCCTCCATATAAAATTGATTTTAAAACAATTTTTTTAGTGCTAGTGGCAACAATCTTGATTAATAATTGAGACATTTATTCATGGCATTGTTTAGTACATACATTTGTGTGATTGAACATTGTTTCATGCTAATCTTTGAACCGTTTGACATTATTTCCCAATCCATCTTTTATGCAGTGTAACACCAATCTTGGGTGTTAAACTACCTTTTGTTTTTGTGAGGCATATGTTATGTATATTACATGCAAGTACTCTCATGTGTGAGGTTGCATGTTCACAAAGTGTCACATTACCATCTTTACATTCATTTGTGATGTGTTGCATTATAGTGACCAATTGTGCAAAAAACCTTTCCATTAGGGTTGATGAATTTATTATGTCACTAGACCTTACAATGGCACCCATAGGGAAATCACTTTGCTTCATGTTCTTGAGCTCATAAAATTCCATGATCCCATCATCACTTTTAAGATGTTCATCTTCGTCATCATCATTGGACTCCATATCATCTGGAATATGTTGTGGGTCTATAAACATGTGACCCATACCCCTCCACGATGTGATCCATACCATGTTCCACAATAATGAATGATATTTTCCTGAATAATGTTTGTGCATGTGAGAATGACCACAATTTGGTGTTTACACATGTTCCCTCATAATGCCCATTCACATGTGCAACAAAATATTTCGATGAATGGGAATTTCACCGTGTAAATGACATTGGGAAGGCCTTGGCTCTGTACACCCCAAGCTCCATTACTCTCAAAGGTTGGTTGGTACACATGGGTGAATGGAATAATGGCTGCCTTTTCCACATTTTGTGTAATAATGGCCTCCATAACCTTGTTTTTTATGATACCCTTTTGTTTCATTTCCAATGTGTGCATGTAGTGGCGTGCAAGGGTTGTTGTTAATCACCACACCAACTAATCAATCCTACACCGTCTAAAGTTTTTTGTGTCAAGAGCATACTAATGTTTCAACGCACCATGATATGATTCAATGTTTACTTGAGTGTCTTGGTTAGAGTGGGGCACTTTTCAAACACCCACCATCCATAATTTTGTAAACATAAACACAATGCACAAGGATGAATAACATTATTACAAAATAATTTTGAATATTAAACCATGATAAATATTATCACTTACCAAATTGATGGTAATAAATCCAAAAGTAATTTGTCCATGCATCACCAAGCCTATGTTTGTGAATACTTTTTCTCACAACAACCCTCCCACGCTCTTTGAAGTCATCAATTGTTTCTCCATGATTGATGGACATGTACATCACATCATGAAGGTATTGGAGGATTCCACCCCACCTCCACATCTTTGATTTTTTCAATACCACATAAACGCCATGCTTTGAGAACATGTTAACAACAAAGGTAGATGGGGAACCTTGTCCATACCCCATACAACCTTAATAAGGACACATATGCAATAAAATCACCATGAGTGGATGGGGTTAATACAACATAAAAATGCATTTGAAGTAATCAATAATTTTATGAAAGATACTAAAAAGACATCTAAGGAAATAAACACAAAGTAGGTACTAGGTATAAAACTAACTGTAATGTTTTTAATTCTTGAGGTGCATCATCAACAAGAAAACATGATGGTTTCTAATGTGGTATGTGTGATAACATCTTATTTTTTAATGGTTTCAACCATTCGATCAAATCCTCAGCTGTTTGCCTACTTATAATGATCCAAGTTAAAGGGACACATGTGTGATGATCATCAAACCCCATCAAGGTGAATAGATGGAATTTCATATCATTTGTGTTAAATGTGGCATCCATAGAAATGGCACCATTGTGACCATATGGTAGCATGGACCCACATTGAGTTGGTGTTTGAATACCTATGGTGAATGGGACTTGAGTCCCATTAATTTCACCAACATCTTGGAAAAAGAACACATCTTCCAGATGTTGGAGAGCCCAAGACTAAATTGAAATTACAAGGTTGGTGTGTAAACGCCAACTCCCTTTTTATGTTTCCGATCCAAATATGCAATGTCTTGAAGCCAAATGAAATCATCTCGTGTCATGCTTTGACCTGCATCACATGTTCCCACCAAATTGTTTTATGCTTGTCATATATTTGTTTGGTTATGTAACCTAACTTAGTTAGGCACATATGTGGTCCTTCAATGCTTATGACATGCATGGAGCATAATGAGACATATGAGAAATGGATTTCGAATCATGTTCACCATGTGCGAATGACCCATTAGTTTGTGTATAAGCTTTATGATAAATTGTGATATTAGCCACATTGGGCAGTGTATATAGACATTTGATTGAAAATGACGCTAGGCATCTTCGTTTAATAGATCGAGTGTGGGTTGAGTTTCCTGATAATCCTCTGGTCCATATCCGCATTGATACCATTCAAGACATAAATGATTACATCTTTGGTATATGAATTAAATAAATTAAAAAGGTTAATGCCATAAATGTTTACCATGTATACCCGAGGTGATTTTTGATAGTTGGTTGCTTGACATTTGTTTGGCTTGAAAAGTTTTTATAAACATTCCATTCCACAGGGGTGGTCATATCCCCTCGTTCACCTTCCAAGAATTCTGAGATGCGAGCATATGGAACATAAGCAAATTGAATGGTTACTTTATTTTGCCCTCCATGGCGTATCTTGGACCTCCACACCAAGTCTTTGTTTGAGAAAGGGACCTTGGTGGGGTTTTGGACATGAATGGAATGGGACTTTGGAACCCTTCCCATGATTGAAGGAAGTAGGACAAACTCCTGCACCAAGAGAATTTTTAATTCTATAAACATTCATAATTGAACAAAAACCCAAAATGCAATACTTACATGGCTCCCTTAAAATCGATGTTGTGACTTGGAATTCCCATTACAATACCCATATCATGATATAAAATACCTGTTGTTCCAATGCACATCAAATACAATACTTGTATTATGAACCCATATACTAAAACAAACTTTGGCAATACCCACATTGAGCTATTAAACCTTCCATCATTGAAAATGTTCACATATGCAATACTTAAATTGTACCTTAAACCCACAATGTTTTAAAACCCCGTGTAGTAATACCCACATAATGATCATTAATGCACACTATTTGAAAGGTGCAAAATGCAATACTTGCTTTAGCCCATAAAACCCACATTGGTTGTGGGGAGTAAATGCATTATTTGCACATGGGTATGAAAAAATTAAACTACAAAGAAATATTGAATATGAAATATTTGAGTAAAGGTATAAAACCTTTATTTATGGTTGTATACTTAATGAAAATTGATGCCCATTCTATATCTAATAGCTAGGAAATGAAAAGAGGTTGAATTGTGAAAATATAAACACAAAACAAAAGAAGTAATAAGAGACAAATGCATACCTTTAGAAATAAAAGATGACAACATTCCACCAAAGTTTGTAGTCCTAATTGAAAACACAACCCTAAAAGATCATAACTCATACAAAAGTGGGTTAGAAAATATTGAACTCTAACAACTATGGAACATATGAAAACAAAGGAGATTCATAATTATGGTATAGATCTAAATAAGTGATAAAATCAAAAACCAACACAATGAGCAAAGTTTAGAGTATGAACCTTAAGCCTTGAAATATATGAACCAAATTCCTATACATTAAATCATAAGGCATAACCCTAAAAATCCAACTGATATTTTGCCATAAGCCCTATTACAACCCTAACTATACAAACCTTGACCAAAAAAAAATCCTAATGATATATGCCCTAAACCCAAAAAATTATACAAATTATATAATGCAAAACAAACACATAGAAATACACTATTATGGACCCTTTGTTAGATTATCATTCCATTATAAGTTCTTTTACACATGTTTGGTCTCCAAACTTGGAGTATTTTGTGAGCTCCTTTACATGTGTTTCGTCATACTTTCGAGTATTTCATGAGTGTTTTTTCACACATGTTGGTCTCTAGACTTTGGAGTATTTCTGTATGTCAACTTATTTTTGAAGTCTTTGTGTGGACTTGGAAGGTTCCAACTTTTACCCTTCAAGCCAATTTTCTTGTGTTTGTTTGTTGGAAGTGGGTTTTTAACTTCATTAAGCACTAGCACATCTTGTTTGTTGCAAATTGATTCTGGTTCAAAACAGGAGGAATGGCATTTCTTTTCACACCCTTTTGTGTCCAATCTAAGATCTCATATTTCATTACCTTTTAGGTTGGATTATGTCCTATTCTATTGTCTGTTGGGACGAATTTTTGTTTGAAACATTCTCTGAACATGGTTGGTGCTCTATCAGAGATTTGTAGTCAATTTTAATCACAACAATTTTGCTTGAAAGCCTTGTGATAGTTGTAATTATTGAAATTTTAATGCCCATTATTGGTTGTATATATTTTCTTTTTTTTCTTTTTAAATTTTAACTACCAACTTTGTTAGTTATTTATTGTAAAACATTACTTTTTTTATAACTTGTTATTTGTTGAATTGGAACCTAGGTCAGTGTGAAAGAGATTTCAATTCCTCTTTGTTTAGGTGTTTAACACACCTCATTTGAAAAAGTGTCTTTAGAGTCTCATCTTGGGTGGTATGAAATTTTAAGAAGTGATGAAAACTTGCCAAACGTCAATAAAACAAAGCATCCAACAAGGGGGAGAGAAAGGTACAAGAGGGGAAGGACCCAAGTCTAGGGGAAAAAAAGAATCCACCAATAAAGGCAGATTGCAAGAGGAACATGAACAAATCAAGTATTCAAACCCATAAGTTGTAAGGAGCATATTAGGTGAGGAGACGAAGGGAACACTTGAAAAAACACTTAACCTAAAAAAACTTTCACTTACAGAGCAGAGGGAGGTCTGGTTTGAGGCAAAGTTAAGGATTGAACTTCGCATATAACATTGCAAATGTTTTGTTGGCCTTGCCTACTACCAAGAAGGTAAGGATATTGTGTTTAGATTCATTATAGAATATAGTAGCTTAAGGGATTTTGGCCCCTAGGTAATAATAATAGGTCTCTTTTTATATGAGGATTTTTGAAAGATGATATATTTTGGCTTGTGTTGAAACTTGAGGTAAGTTATTATAGAGTTATGATATCTTGAAGGATTTTGGTTTTTTGTACATAATTTTTTTGAAGATTATATTTTTGCATGGTGAAATATTTGAATTTCCATAATTCTTCTTTTGCCTTTAAATACTTTTTAATGTAAATGGCAAGGCCACAATGTGACATACCCCTTGTTTTGTTTTGTTTGTGAACAAGGTATGGGATTCCATACCAATGTGTTGTTTTTTCAGGCAAAATTTGACTAGACCTGAAAAATATGATTTCAATTTATACAAAAGGATTTCATGAAAAAAATGGGCACAAATTTGCCAAATTTCAAAGATTTTTTTTTTCCCCAAATCGCCATATTGTTTTGATAAGTTCCAGTAGGTAAGCCAAAAATATAGGAGGATTTTGTGGTTACTCTCTACTTTTCATATCTAGTATATAACCAAATCTGGCTAAATCATCTTATGGATGATTGCCGCTTCAACTATATCACAATACTCTAGAGACATTCCTTTTTTTCAAGATTTGTATGCATGTTTTGTGGGTGTGTGGAGTGAGACTTTGCAACTTTGTAGATATGGGACTTTGGGGACATTCCTTGAGAATTTGGGTATATGTGTTTTGGTGTGTGACTTTGTAACGCAAGAAATGAGATTCTGAACACATTCCTTGGGGAATTTTGTTTTTTAGTGTAAATTTTACCCAAAATGCAATTTTTAAAAAAAATCACCAAACTTTCAAAACCAAAAAAATGGAAAATAATAATAATAATAATAATATTGATTTATTAATAAATAAATAAACACTAGTTGTTTTGTGTGTGACTTTGTAAATTTTGATAATTTTGGTTGCAACTCTAGTAGTGCACCAACTTGGATTACATTTTATGGGTGCAAGGAAGATTGCATTGACATGATCAAAACTATTTTGGCCAAGCACATTCACACATTCACATATTTTCATTTTATTCAATGAAAAAATCACTCTAAACTCAATAAGAGCATTTTGGATTTTTTGAAATATCATTGGAAAAATGTGAAGAACTTTAATATGAAGAAGCATAGCTGATGACATGTTTGGAAAATTTAGGGGGATATATATTATGACCTAAAACACATTTATTCATGAGGTGAAACATTTATTTTTCATAAATGTATGTGCCTATCATATATATATGATAAAACTTAGTGGGCTTAGGGTGAACAATATAAATAACATATGTGAGATTTTTTTTGAAGGAAAAAAAAATAAGGCCAAAAAAAGAGCAATAAAATAATGCCAATCCTTACCCTATGCATATAATTTCTCTTATGAATAATTTTTTTCATTCCAAGCATTATAAGAAGAAAAAATTTATTTGCCACAAATGTTTGGTGTTTAGTAACCCCTTGAAAAATACATAAAATGATAGAATACATTGGAATAAATCATGCTCACAATACCAACAAAATGCAACAACATACTAATTTATTGATTTAAGCTTCAACCATTATAGTAGATGCAATGTGTGTGATAAGAAATGGCCATCATAATGAGAGATTACCTTGAATATTGTTTCTTGAGATCATTAGCAAAGATTGGGTGTCCCTACCTAAACATGGTACTCTAGTCGGTTATGTTTTCTATTGTCATATTTGTAACTAGCAATGGGAATAAACCATTACTAACAACATTTCCATTTACCAAGGGGGACAACAACTTCACCTTGACAAGCAAAAGCTTAAGAAAAGACTCCCATTGGAGTGATGCCCACCAAAGTTCCCACAACTTTCATTGTCATGCCCATTGAAATATCCATCACTTCCCCTATGACACCCATTAACGTGTCCACTACTTCGGCATGATAGGAAAGAATTTGAACTCCAACAAGTTTGCAAAATCTAATGAAATGATCACTTAGAAGAGATTTTGTAAAATTGTCAACAATTTATTCATAGGTGTTGATATAACAAACATTAATGGTACCTAATGCATGATGTTTATAGTGGAAGGTACTATTATATAAGTCAAAATGCTTAATAAAATGATGAAACTCCAACTTCTATATAAGACAATTATTGCTTTGGGTTATCATTAAGTATTTGCATGGGTCAATATTGTGCTTGGAACCAAGATCATGAAAAATAATGTGATTAAATAATCTCACTAGTGGTAACATTGGATGTTACATAATGGGCCTTGGTGGCTTATAGTGCATTAGTTTGCTTACCTAGGTTGCTCCACATAAAAGGACAACTATTCTATGCAATAGTAAAAAATGCACAAAACTTGTAATCATTGAGATCACTACCAAAGTAAAGAACAAAACTAGAATTTTGCACACATTCAACAAGAGGTGGGGGTTGGATGGATGAATACGGATGAAAAAGGGATCCCATGTCACAATTGAGGCAAAAGTTTGAAGTTGTGGCTTCCTTTGTGCTAACGAATTAAGGTACCTATCTCGTCAAATCACAATATCATATCAGTTTTCAAATGGCCATAGGCCTTGGCTCATGACATACGAGTGAGAATAAACTTTGGGGTTTCATCCATTTGAGTGTAAGATATATTTATGGTATTTATTGTTTTACACTAATATGTAGTGCCATGAACCATGGCTATTGTTGTAGGAAAAACCATTTTCTATCATAGTTGGATTACTTATAACTTCAAATTAGAAATTATAAGTAATCCAATGTGCCTCAAATGCCTTATGGTCAAGGCATTTGAAGTAGGTTGGGTATAACCCTACCCAAAGTCCATCCATGGATGTATTTGTATTGATGAAGTATAAAGTGGGATATATATAGACCTCCTTTTGAAATCATTGTGATGTTAACAAAAAATTGACGTGTTGAGCCACTTGTGTACACACATCATTTGCCTTTCTATCTACATAATAGTTCAAACTAATTAAGTTTCATTCCATATCATATGTACACTTGATTTTTTTTTATCCTTGTTCATTTATATTTGCTTTTGTTAGGAACTTCACTCTAAGCACCTCATCTAGGTTTGAAGAATAATGGTTATGATCTTAAGCTCTATCATAGTAGGAAAATTGATAAGGGTCCCATCTTTTCCATTGACTATATGTAAATGCTTGAGGCATTTGGGGAGTACTTTCAATGTTGAAAATTTGTTTTTGTTGGCAAAAGTAAATATAAGAAATTAGCAATCAAATATGGTAATTGACAATCATTCAAATTTGGAAAAGGTTGTTACAATATTTATAGTAGGAAAGAAACCTCTTATGCCACTCACAAACCAATTGTTAATGTCTTTGTTGCCAATGTTTGTCATGTGAGTCACATAGGTTAGATGGGTGACCTTCTTATGGCTAATTATACTTTGGTCTTGAGCCTTTAGAATGCCTCCTTTGTGAACACCAAGATAGGGACACAACTTTGAAAAGAATAGAATTTTTTTTCGTATTGGTTTTAAAGTTGTTTGCTTTGGACTTTATTTGGTCATAGGACATGAATAAGAATCCATTTTTTGTAATAATTTTGAGTCGAGCATGCCTTGCATTTTGTTATCTATCTATGAAGCAAGGTAGTCTAGTGTGTTTTGTTTTGTCATGCTAAGATCTCCCAAACCATAGTGCTTCATGCCATGCTCTTGGTATCTTCAAAAAGCTCTCAATGAGTAGGTGTGTATTGGCTTGGTTTGAGACTATTTGTGGTTACAATGTGAAAGTTATTAATTATTGAAATGTTTTCTCAATGAAACTAAATATAATTGAAATTAAAAATTGTATTAAAATTTGGGGGAATTTTTGGTGTTGTTGGAAAGCCCTCAAAGAGTTAGATTGAAGAGAATTTATTTCACAATTTTCAAAACTAAGTTGTGGAAAATATTGATTTTGTTGCTAAAAATTCAAACAAATTGCAAAATTTGGGTTTGGAAAGAAAAATTAGTTAAACTATCAATGTGTTCACACTTGCCCAACAATACAAGCTACATTAGTCCCAATGACTTAAGCTCATTATTTTGACCTTTTAGATTAATGTTTAGTACTATTGGCAAGTTATTTTCGTTGATACCAAAATGATTATTCATGTTTGATATGTTTATAGTTATCAAAGAATATCAAATACCATTTCCTTTCTTGCCATCCTTGTAATTATCATTTATAATTACACAAGTGTGTTCACATCCCTTTGATAAGACTAAGAAGTTATTTAGGGAGCAACCCTTTGTGGTTCCAAACCTAGGAGTTCACTTTCTAGTATGTACATATAGATTGGGGAAGAGTTACAAGAAATCTACCAATGTTGGCCAATTATTCTTTTTAATCATTAGGTAGTATTTTTTTTTTGAATTTTTAAAAATTACATAGGTTACCAATATCAATATTTTTTTTGGTCAAGTAGGTTATAAAAAATTGGGTAATAATTGTCAATTCCGTATAAATGTAGGTTATCAAATAACCCATCCATATTGTCTATTGTTCCATTGATTATTAGTTGGTTTTAAGGTATATATATATATATGTTGTATTAATGTTTAAAATATTGATAAACCTAAATGATAATTAGGTCATCCATGTAGGTTAGTAGATTTTTAAATTTTCAATACTAGGTGGTTATCAAAAATCAAGAACAAACTCATATGTTATCAATAAGCAACTTAACAACTGGGTCAAAATTCAATAGCTAGCGAACATTAGTATCTACTTAAGATACCTCCCTAATCTTAAATAGGATGATCTTAAATAGTTGTTCAATGAGATTGTTGGTGCTCACATCAAAAAAACCTTTTTTTGATAGCTTCATGGGACTACTAAATTTAGATATACTTGGAAGGGTTTGCTACACAAGGCCCTTAAGAGAAGATGTGCTCCTATAGAAGTACAAAACTTTACACATCATTAAGATCATATTAGAATATCGTCCCCCCAAAAAGAACTCCCATTGAAAAATATTCTACATCATATCTAACAACTAATTTAACTTCTATGTTAGATAAATCAAGGGGAGTTCAATTAGTTTTTGCTAGACAAGATATGAAAAACACAATAAATACAAGAAACAAAGGAATTTAGAACTATATTTGTTTTTGTGTCATCACAATCTCATTGAAATTACAAGAATCTTCTAAGGTGAACTAGCACCCACATTCGTATCTTCACCTTCTTGAGTTAGGCCTTTTAATGACCATATTTAGTTGAACAAATGTTAAATTTGAACTCAAAAATCTTGATTTACTTTTCAAATGAGATATTTACCAATGTGAGGTCACGGGTATGAAGTTTGGATAGAAAAACTCTTTGAGTATTTGAATAGGCATATATATTTATATATGTATAAGTCAGAGGTGAACTTGGCAAGACCTAGGACTCAAATCATAATTGGTTCATAAACTTGTGCTCACCTCTACATTCAACACATAATTTTTTTATATCATAATCATAATCAACCCACAAAGAAATGCATAGATAGATATTTGTTTAATCATTGGGTCATTTTTATAACCATATTCAACACCTAATAAAATACAAGGTCTATTTTTTCTGAAGCAATTGGCTTGATATAAGCAAGATGATAGCTTGGATTATAAAAAAAGCTGAACGAGTGGGACATTGTGTGAGTTTGATCCACTTACATGTTCAAAACTTATGTAACAAAATTGAAATATGTATGGCATTTGTGTTTAAAAAGTCTATTGATAAACTTTTTTGCTCTTTCTTAAAAAAAGAATTTTGATTTTGTGTTTTTAGGTGTTGGTAGTAGGTAAAATAAAGATAGGTTGGTAGTCTGAAACCCATGTCAAAGTTTCATAAAATATATATATCAAAAAATTTATCAAAAAAACCCCAAAAAACCAAGTTTTAATCATAGAACCCCCAAATATCCAAAAATATATCCATACTAATATTTATCAAAGAACCCAAAAAATCTTAAATTATGAGTAATATATGTAAAAGGAGTTTTGCTAAATAATTATGGCATATACATGGTTGCAATAATATTCAAACCCTTGGTTCTACCTCATATTCGCCCTATTCAGTTTCTTAAAACTAAGATTTGGACAATTCTTAAAAATTGAAAATTTTCAAACAACCGAACTTGAACAATTTTGAGAATTTTATTTTGTGTGGAAACTGGACCCAACTATTATTTTTAAAACAAATATCCATTCCACATTGATATTTACCATGGTTGCAATTAAGCCAAAAACAATTCAAGATTTTAACCATGGTATCAAATCATGTGCTGTTTTTTCAAGGCACAAGGACTTACCCAAATTAGTATAGTAAGAATAATAAGATCAATAGAAACTTTATAAACAAAGTTATTTAAGTTGTAGATCATAATGCTCCTAAAAAAACGTATTTAGGTTAAACCAATTTGTTATAATAATCCCATAAACATCTAGGAAGTATGTAACAAATAAACAAGATATATCTAAAATTTAAATCCGACAATACCATACCTATTCAAAAGTAGGGGTTGATAAAAAGAATTTTGGTTTTTCAAACCATATATGATAGTTTCCTACCATATATCTCTATGCCACTAATTTATTGAATCGTGTCATATATATGATGTGCTTAACCAAGTTTTTATTAAATGAAGTCATAGCAAAATTTGTTACTTGCTAACTTGATAAATATTGTTGTTCAACAATTACGTAATTTGGATTTGTTAGCCTCAGCAACCCCAATAGTATCTTTCAAGCCATCCTTAAAGATATGGGTCTCCTATGACTTGGTTTCCCATATGTTTTTCTATATGCATTGTGGCAACGCTATCTTTGGATGATTTACTCCATTGACATAGACTAAAAATTAGACACCAAGACATGCCTCAAACTTACAAAAGCACCTTACACGGCAAACAATATAATAGCCCAAGCAATTGAACTTAACGTAAATCTAATTTTTGAAACTATTATAAAGTAAATAAATAAACATTACTTGACAAAATGAGTTCTTTTATCATTAATTTAAAACCATCTGAAAAATGTTGTAACAATCCAAACAACCCCACTACATTAAGACCCATTCTATATTGCATAGAAACCAATATTTTACATTCAATTAAAATTTTTAAAGCTATTCCTAATAAAGGGGTATTATTATTCCAAGCATTGTCCCTAAAATATCAATGATATACAATTTCATTTTGTTGGTTTTTTTATAATCTCATTCATGTGAAAAGTTACAAAAAAATGAATTTATAAATAAATAAATAAATCCTTTTTGCTAATGTCCAAAAAACGTTGATTGTGGAGGACTAGAGACTAGATTGTGATTAGAAGGTTAACCCTTGGAGATAGTCTAAAATAAGTAATGGCCTCCCTCAAAGAAAGTTATAAACTATTATAAGAATTTTCGACGTGACAAGTTATTGGCTATAGTTAGAATATAAACACTCACCTTTAGCATATATATATATGTATATATTGGTTGCACGTTTATGACCAATGAAGTAGTTTAATTTTATTCCCGCATTTTGATAACCATGGTTATATACATCAGAACTCATTCTATGATTTTTTGACAACCACAGTTATTAACCCTAAAAACCACATCCAACACATCCAACATACAATGTTAATCATTCCTCCATTCCCACCCACAAAACATGAAAAGTTGGACAGCATAAAGCCGAAGATTATTCAACCACCACCACCACCACCACCACCACCACCACCACCCACAGACCAGGCTTTACAGAAATTCAGGACCATGAGGCAGGACCTGGGTCAATTATTATGGCCCGCCAATCAAAAGCAAGCATTTTCTTTTACTGGCGCTCTTGGAGGGTCGCTGTATTCTCGACATATTTACAGGTCCAAAATGAGTTTCAAGCTAGTGGAAAGGATGTATTTCATCCAAAATATTGTGTACAGACCATGTTATTGCTGTGGGTGGAGATGCTCAAACATATGCGCAACTTGATGACTTTAAGCAGAAGCTGTACCTTGAATGGCGGTGGCGGCTGCTGCAGGGTGATGGGGTGCTTCCAACCGCAAGTAGTCATACATGACACCAGTGAAAGGACCCGACGGTTTTCGTTGAGTGAGGAAAAGAGTGTTTTCTCCAATGTGCAACAGGCCAAATGGAATATCAATGGTCCACAATCGATAAAGCCCATGAATCCCATGGCGAGCAATCGCATTGTCCTTCCCAAATTGCATTGTGTCAAACAATGGCTTACGGGGATTGAACACATTGATGTACACCTACAGACACACACACAGAAAAAAACACACTGACAAAGTATCAGTCCAGCTCGATATTTTCCCTCCTCCAGCTTTGTCCATTTCCCTTCAAATGTGCCACATCAAGATAGTTTTTTAAGAAAAATTTCAGAAAGGGAAAAGAGAACCTGAATGGCCGCATTGCTTGATGCTGCTGTTGCCATTCGAAACTTATATATGCCCGAATCAGTGATGGTGTCAAGATTAAACTTAACCTGCCAGGTGGTAGCTGCATATGTGCCGTCTTCTTTGATCCTGCAACACTCACCACCTACGATTGTAGCTTTTACCCAGGTACAAGGATTTCTCAAACTTGGGAGTCAGTCTTACAACTCAACAACTGTTGAAAATCCCTAATAGAATGGGAAGTTGCTGATTACATGTCACAAATTCATATCAATGTGTTACAATCCCTCCCCACAAACAGGTTTTCTAGAAACCTACCTGTTCAGGTGTGCAAAGAACCAATCTGTCCTCCAATCACTCTTTCCTATTGTGTACACCAAGTCCTGTGTTGGATACAAATCTGTGTATCGCTCCCATAGGCCATACTGACGCCACCTGAGTCATGTTGAAAAACTCTACAATTTCAATCTTTGATTCTCAGTTTTTTTGCTGCCAGATGACAGTTACTCCTGGACAAAAGCTTGTGGATTGATTTCAAAGCAAAAGCTTACCCAAAAACAAAAGTAATATGCCAAATAAGTTGAGGGTTTAGGGTTTAACATGTAAATAGAAGTGCTCCTACAAGACAATGAATTAGGACTAGTGTTTAGTGACCCATCTGCTTTGTGCAAAGCAGAGAGCTTAGAAAGGGATGATTGAATATATCAGAGGGACTACACCGTTGTAGTGCAATCTGCTTAAAATCATATGCAAAAAAAAAGGAAACTCACTTTTCATTGCTGTTAATGTACAGCCTGTTGATGTATTTGGGATTTGGGTCAGGAATGAAAAATTCTGCTGCTGTACGATCTGGGATCCCAATCTCCCAAATTGTCGGACCATCTCGTGGTGGGTAGAACACCATCTCCCCCAAGTCTATTGTTGAACCTGGGAAATTAAATTGACCGCCCAATGCTGCTCTGATCAGCTGCAGTAAAAGAAAACAAGCAATTCCAAGCCTGCAAGAAAAACTAGCAGCATTTCTAAAGAAAACGGTCTAACAGGTACATGCGATATGGGGGGGAGAGGACTGGGTAGAAGATTAATGTATTAACCATGAACTAACCTGGTTGGATATGCAATGATCCCCCAGCATATTTGTAGTCACCAATGACTCCTGGTACCCATCCATAAACATCGTAAACGCCAGTGCGGATATTGTTGATAGTGAAATATCCTTCAGTGTCTGCCTGAGTCCAAAATTGGTAGCCCTGTGTCATACCCACATTTGGGGATTGAACGCCTAGTTTTGAAAGAATGGGTGCGAATGCAGACGTAAGTTTGCATGTAACCCAGGGAATGGGGGGCATCTTCTTCAAGACATTCATTTTTTTTAAAACCCTTTTACAATCCTGTAGTATGTCCTATACTGTAGACAGTGCAAGAGAGGTAATTTAGTGCTTGGGATGTACCTTACTGTCAGTCTGCCAAGAGCCTGCCTCTCCGGGATTTGCCAATCCCACAAATGCATATTTGCCTCCAAATGTACTGGGTTCAGAAAAACTGTCACAATGCAAGCAACAACCCATACGAACTGAGCTATGATTGTGGCTGAAGACATCAATTGCCAGAGTCTAACTAGTAATGCCTGTTGAGAGACCAGGCCAGGGCCTCTTTACTAGGGACACCCATAAGCTTGTAACAGTATGCTAGTAAACAAACTGACAGTGTGGCAACAGCAAAAAAATGTTCCTCTGAGAGCTACATTGTGGATCTGTGGAAAATTTGCATTAGAAATAGCACCTATCGTGAACCAGAAGATGTCCTGACACAGTGCCACGTTCTGATGCTTTCGGGAAGTCAGGAGATTCAGGCCAACAATAAGGCCACGCCCTGATTTCTGCCCATGCCTGCACATGCTACCTATGCCTATCAATCCTCGTGTATGTGAAGGGCCCACATGTACAAACCACAACATCAGGAAGTGCAATACTTGGGCTCTTGTAAAACAAAAGTTCTCCTCCTAACAAATGGCACACAGGGAGGATATAGAATGGAAGTGCAAAAGTGTTGATGGGTTTGAGTAATCTCACTTGTCGTTTGGCATCTTCCCATAGTGTAGAGAGGGGCATTCCAGGTGGTGCAGAATTCAGATATATAAAAACAGGCCCTAAGACCTTTTGCCATGGCTCCCCATCCTGGAAATGAGCACACATCTCTGCTCCCACATAATGAGCACTGTGAAACATCTGCATCATCAACAACACAAAATCGCATCCAACAATTTTTCTTCATGGGTGAGATCAAGGAGCTTCAGTTTGCCTGCCCAAATCACATCATGATGTATGTCTCAGTGGGTTGAGTGTGCACTTTGTGTATGTTTCAAAGTAGTACTATTTTAGTCACAATTGAATGGGGCATGTTATGCAAAGGTCTCAGCATTCGTTCTTTCACTGCAAGGACCATGACCCATATGCATGATTGGGAGAGAATGCATCACTCACTGATAGGCATGTAGGACCAACATGAGATGTCAAATTTTGCTTCAGAGGACCACCATTGCGGAACTCATCACTGGCTGTTATGACCCAGAACCCGACCATGGGGTTGGAGCTCATCCAACCTTGCACCCGATTATCTCGGTTGTCAGTTGCATATTCATACTTGTCATCAACCTGCCAAGTCCAGACAGAAACAAAATTTCTCAAATTGACATATGTTGAGGTAGAGGCCACCAGGTTACAACCAGATGCTTTTTCTGTGTATAAAAACATAGTATGATGATGTTCAAATGCATCATTGGGTGATGTGAAATTCTCCTCACCTCACCACGGAGAGAGGGTTCAATAGGATTTGTGAGGCGCACGGCTTCAGGATAGGCTAGCGGCTCACACCTATCAGGCATTCGGTCTTCTGGGGCTGGCATTAGCTTCTGCTTGTTGTCAGCTACAGCAATGTAATGGAAACTGGAAGAAAAACAGAAATTCAGACACAGTATCAAGATGACAACTAGAATTAGGATGGGTTGGCAGAAACAACAGCTTTTGTGAACTACTGAGAGGGAGGGGGGCATTTTCACTTTCAATACCTGTCTTTTGAGAGTTTGAAAGTAATTCGTGTTTGGGAGAGGGTAAAGCCTGGCCAGTCAGTTGGGCGCTCATAAATTGAGTATGAATAAAAACCAGAGGAGCCCCTCAATAAGGCAAATCTGTGGGTCAAAGGCACAGATTTGAAAGTTTTAGGTTTAAGAATTATACAAGAAGGTTGCATTCAGTGGAAGGTCTTGGAGAAAGGATCAGTAGTCACCGCTTATCGATATTGAGAGGTATTCCAGTGGAGTTGACATTGGGGTTGTAAGGTCGAACAAAAGAGACCTCTACTCTATCCACATCCTGATGCACCACATGGAAATCTGTTCCTGAAATCCTGCACAGGGTAAGAACAACAACTCAACCACAATGTAAAAAAAGGAGATAGATAGTTTCTTTTGCTGAAATCAACATCCAGAAATTGGAAGAAAGGAAACACATCTGAAGACAAAATTCTTACCCACGTATGACACAACAGTTTAGGGCTTAGGGTTCAGGGTTTTATGTGAGATCACATAAGAATGCAAATATAAAAACAATCATGAGATTCATCTGAAAAATCACAGAGTAGAGAGACAAATGGAACCCTACACGTCGAATGTGTCTTTCTCGTTGGGTTTATTCCAATTCAGATCCCAGTACCTGCAATCCAGACACCTCCAAAGCTTTGAATTCACAGAGAGGAAAAAGATATAATGAGCAAATCTCAATGACACAAAACACATGACAGAGAAAGAATTTCAAGAACGACAGGAAAGGAGAGAAAACAACCAGGTGACTTTGGAGGGCTGAAGAAGATCAGGGGAAAAAAATGTGAAAAAAAAGAAGAAGAATTAGGGTTTCGAAATTACCCTCTATTTGTTTCCTTGTTACGAGTCTCGAACACATTCTTGATACCTCCATAGCTCAGGCAAGTGATGATCCCTTCAGGCTTAGTGAGAGTCATTTGCACGATTCCATTGTCCAACACCACCTGAAAATACTCACAAAGAAAGAACTCCAAAATCACCTCATCTTTACGACATTACAGAGATAAACTTTGAAGAATTCCAGAATCACCAACTGATCCTTATGGCATTCCAAGATGCAGAAACTCCAAAATCACCTGATCCTTATGGGCATTCTTACATGGTGAACTTAAGAGCTTGCAAAATTTAATTTTTTCCAAGGGGGGCAAGAGGGGAGAGGGAAATAGGTGCAAGGGCTGTTTACATAGCGGCCTCGATCCGAGAGGCGGACATCAGGGCCCGCAATTCCAATGCCTGCTGTTGGTGTGTGCGCCATATACAACAATGCCTGCTGCACTCTTGGAAGCACATGAAATTCTCTGAGAGTCACTACTTCCTACTGATGTTTTTGTTAATGCTTCGAAAAAGAAACGGCAACCCAATTCAGAACTCTCTCTCAATTTCGCAGAAGACCCAACTCCGGATCCAACATCCGTTGTCAGAAACCCACAAAAAAATCCGATCATGGAGAAAGACATTCGCCTGACTCTCTCCCGCCGCCTCGTCTGTCTCTCTTTGTGCTGACACACTCTGTGGCAGATTGATTCCACCATTCCCTCGTCATCAGTAGACAAATTCCATGCGGAATGTCTCTTCCCTCTCTCTCCCCCTCCGTCTCAGTGCTGACCAGTCCAGGGCATATTCCAAGATTCCCTCCTTCTTCGGCAGAAAAAAAAATCAGGAATGTTGCCTTCTTCTCTGTGCTGACACATTCTACAGCAGATCCACCCTTCCATCATTCTTCAGTAGACAAATTCCACATGAAATGTCACCTCCCTCCCTCTCTCTCTCTCTCTCTCTCTCTCCATCTCTGTTTCTGTGCTGACACATTCTAGGGAAGATTCCACCATTCCATCATTCTTCAGCTGGAATGAAAATTCCATGAGGCTTCACTCTCTCCCCCCCCTCTCCTCTCTTCCTCTTTGTCTCTCTGTGTTGACACATTCCATGGCAGATTCCAACATTCCATCAGTCTTCATCAGCAGGCAAATTCAATGAGGGAAATTCCATCATGACTCAGCAAGCAAAATTCCATGCAGTGAATTCCATGATTGCTCAGGCATGAAAATTCCATGAGGAAAAAGTGGTCCAATCATTACTCTGCAGGCAAATTTCCATGGAAAATGTCATCATTCCTTGGCAGCACATCAAATTCCGGATGGGAAAATATACATCATTCCTTTCAGCAGGCAAGTTCCATGATGAAGATTCCATCATTTCCTCAACAGACAAATTCCATGGCAAAATTCCATCATTTTCCTCAAGGAGTCAAAACTTCCACAAAGATAAAAAGACATCATTTCTTTTCATCCAAGTGATGATTACTATTATCTTAAATTTTATTTATGTATTTACTTGGGCTCTGCATTGTTGTGCACTACTTGTGACAATTAACCAATCAGTTGATGAAAAAAATTAATTAATTTTGTGAAAATTAAGTTCCATTTGAATGAAAATATTGAATGACGCTACATGCAACTTGAATTTAATTTTAATTCAATTTCAATTGAATTCAAATACATTGAATGAAATGTCAATTATTTCAATTCAACTAAATTCGATTCCAATTCAATTCAAATACATTGAATAAATTTGACTTATTCCAATTCAATTCAATAATTGGATTAAGATTCAATTCAATTCAATTCAAATTCAAAAGATTTGGGATGTAAATTGGTGAGAAAAATACTGAAAATATATTTGTGAAATTAAATATGAAAAGACACCTTTCCATGCTTTTACTTTAAAATGGGCTAAACAAATTCTAATTTGAAATTGCTAAAGTGATAACTCATATAAATTAAAGTTGTCCTCCCTAAACCAATTCCAATAAATCATTGTTGTTGAAATTTATTTATTTAGGTATATTCTCTAGATTTATCAAGAGTCTATGATTTCAAGTTTCATATATTTGTGCACCCTAATTTTTGAAAAGACACATTTGGAGTTAATTACATGTCAAAAGACGCATTGTTTGATTTACAAGGGATTAGTAAGGTTTTCATTCCTCCTCCACCCACCAACAAAGCACCAGTGCTAACTCTTTCAACATAAGATGAGGAAGAAGGTAGGTTTCTTTTTAAGCCCCCAGAGTCTCCAATTTCTTGTTTGTTTTTTAAAAATCCAAGATGGGTGTTTTTTTTTTTGTGGTTTACAAGAAAGTTGCAAAAGATTTTGATTTGTTGTGGATTTGGATTTTGCTTTTTCAAAACTCCCATGGCTTGGAAGAAGCAATACAGCTACTACAATGAGAGCTTTTTGGGGACCTACATTGCTAATGTTTCATGATAGGCACGACGACTCTCAATCTTGTAATTCCCCATTTTTCTCTTGCACATGTGTTTTAGGTTTGTGGAATGAGTAGCAAAAGTGTCATAGAGATGATGAATGAAAGAAGATGCCATTATTATGTATTTGGGTCACTTTTTCAAAGCTACCATGGCTTGAAAGCCGTATGGTTACTACATTGAAAGCTTTTTGGGGACCTACATTGTTGATGTTTCTTGAGAGGCACAATGACTTTCAATGTAATTCCCCATTTCTCTTTTGCAATTGTGTTTGTGGTTTGTGGCACAAGTAGCAGACATGTCATAGAAATGAAAAATTATGTCATAGAGATGATGAATCAAAGAAGAAGATGCCAATACTATGCAAGAGGGGAAACATGGCATGAAGAAACTTTCAATGTTAGACACGTGTATTCAACAATATCTCACAAATTTTCTTCTCCATTGGACAACCCACAATGGATCATGAAAATGTGCATTAAAAAATGTTACAAATGTGCACATTGAAACTGTTATGTTTGCAAGATTAGGGTTAAGTGTGTGTGTGCTTGAGGTTTCCTTGTTGGAAACATGAAACAATATTGCCAAGATGTCTTTAAATTGTTCTATGGCAAGCACTCAACTTCTTGCATCTAACAACTGCATCATACTATAAACATACCTTAGACATTCCAGCCCTAATAAACAAACTTCATTCTAAGGATTATATATTTATTTTGTAATAATATGTGGCTAGATCTATAGAAATGTTAGCTTCCTTGATGCTCTCCCTCCTGAAATGGAATATTTGTAGCCAAAACACACATCCTTCCAAACATTGTGTAAACCTTGAAATTATTTACAAGTGGTCAATATCTCAGCATGGAATTATCCATATTTTGTTGCTCAAATGTGTTTGTTGCGGCCCTATTCACAAGCAACGCTGTATTCTATAAGTTAAGCGAGTATGTTTCATTCACAAACTTTGAAATTTCTTGACTCTTTTATGAGGTAAATTTTTGCAAAAAACAAGTTTGAGTTGAAGTTTTTGAGCAAATTTAATCCATAGTCTATAATGCATAATTACAATCATTGAAGTCTTTTTCAAAGAAAAGTCTATTTTCATAACTATGTGGAATTGATTCTGAAAAAGAATTTTATTTCAACAATTATGCTACTGATGCTGCTATTGATGTTCTTCTTATTCTTCTCAATAGTGTGTGCTTGGCTTAGTATTGTTGATAGCCTTTTGAACCGTGAACTCGAGATACAACATTTCGAGAAAGTTGTATCTCAAGGTGTCAACAAAGCTGTCATGGAGCATTTAATGAAGCTCTATAGAGAGATTGTGTTGGGTTACATGTTATTTGCTTATGATGGTCACAAGAGCCTTTGTATTGTTGGGCCTCTACCATTCCCATCCAAGGAGTTCCAAAGAAACCTTCTTGGGGAAGATGACAACAGTAATACCCAAAGGTTCCTGAATCAAATTCCTCGTAAATACCCTAATACACCCTTATGAACTAAGGTTGTTGTCCCATAACTATGACTCATGTTATTATTGAAATAGAAATTATGGACCATTCATTGTTATGTTTTGAACAATCTGATACCAAGTAAGTTATGTTGTGGGTGTTTTGTGGATAGTGCTTAGACACTAATGAAGAGTGTTGGCACAAAGTTGAGCCCCGATCTTTTACCCTTTTTGGCTACATTGAGTTTTAAGACAAAGAAGAAGAAGTTGGCAAAGGAAGAGACAAACCAATTGAAGTAGGTAGAGAAGAAAAAGTAGGCCAAGGAAGAAATAGACCAATTGAAACAAGTAGAGAAGAAGAAGCGACAGCTTGAAAAAGCCCTTGATATAACAACTGCCATTTGCTTAAAGCTTGAGAAAAAAAAATAGAGACACAAGGACAAGGAACGATGCCTCAATAAAAAAGGGGCTGCCTTTGTTGAAATTGTGGCTTTGTAGGTTAGTGATATTTATTAACACATCCATCTTTTGCATGTTTTTAGCATCAATTCATTCATTTTCTTTAGAAGCACTCATTGGAATCCTTTGATATTAACAAATTGGCACATGGAATATCATGGTATATGGAAGTCCTCATTTATTAGTAGGCTTGGATATGGAACTCTTGCAATAGAAACCCTTAAATCCTAAGCATTTATTGGAAGCCTTGAATACTGGCAAGTAGGTTAAATGAGTCAAGGATGTATTAGTGGGTTGCGAGGGGAAATCTCTTTGTGTTCTTGGTTGCACATGTTATCATGGTACAAGATGATGAATCCTTTGGTGAATATATTTTTAAAAATGTCTTTTCTATTAGTATGCACCATATAACCCATCTTTTGACATTAATGTTGACATGCCATTTGTTCAAATCTTAATGCATGTCTTATTGATTTAATAATGAGATGAATTGTGTGGATCTTCTAGTAGTACCATCTTTTTAAGTAAGGAACAAGAATTGCATTTATTCAGCAATATGTGGAAATTGTCATATCAAGTATTCTAAGGCAGAAAAAGATATTTTCAGTTTCAGGTTTGGAGATTCTTGGCAATGGAATGATGCAAATGATTTGTGTAGGTTTTGGTTGATGAAAAATCCAATTAACTAAGGCACACAGGGGTCACAAGTGAAAGGGATTGTCAAAACTAAACAAATGGGGAAGGATAATCCATCTTTTTGGGGAGAAATGGGTATGAGACTCAAAGAAGGGAACCTATGCAACACATTAGGCTCAAGTTTTATGGGAGCTTCAATAATTTTCCATGTTAGTTCTTTTGTCATGTAACACCTTCAATGAAATGGCACAACTTAGGTTAATCATAAAGAACTTAATATTGGATGGAGGTAAATAAACGTGTGTGACATTATGTCATACAAAAATGTTGGAGTGACAATCATGTTACTTTGATTGGTTGCTTTGGAATGTCTAGTTTACCAATTGTATTTGTTTTAATATTTTGTGCTAAGATGTTTTTGCAAAGACTAATGGTAATGAGAAAGAAACAAAGGGGTGGAATTCAAATGGGAGGAATACACATGTTGAATGTTGGCATGCGGGTGTGAGAGATGTTGTTGGTGTAGAAGGGGATATTTTGGAAGGTGAAAAAAAGGAGGGTACAAGGTAGTTTTCCACTTGTGCTAAAAAGAATTTTAGGGCCAATGATGAAAGGGCCCATGCATATTAAGTGGTAGCAAGCTTGGTTGCTGCATAAATTAGTTAATTATATTTTTCATGTTCAGGTGGGGTGATTCAGATAATGGAAAATTATTTAAGCTTTGAGGACACAACTCAAGTGATTGATTGATTTTGGATGGGTTACTCAATAGGCCCTCTTTGTAGACAAAAATAGTTTTTGACCATCCAAGGAGTCTCAAGACGATTTCATGGCTTGTGAACTTGCTTGAGTTTGCATGTTACAAGTCCAATTCTAAGTATATTGTTGGTTAGCCAATGACACAACTCTTAAAAACACAAACATACATAAAGAATAAAACATTGAACCAACTATGTCTATAAGAAATTCTGATTTTGAGCTAGCTTTTAAATTGTACTAGAGCTTTTGCATCGTCCATCAATTGATCTTGTAAACTACTACAACTAATTTATATTGTTGTAGCTAATTGTTGACTTCATGTATTTCTTTGGAGATGCAACAAGTTGAATTGGTTCAAGCAGGGCTATAACCAAGACAAGGCATCTCCATTATTTGATTATCAAGTATTCAACAAAATTAGTTCGAATTTAATTTTGTTATGTGATTGGCAACAAAGATCAACTTGTTTGATTATTGACTTGTAGTCAAACTAATTTTAAAGTCTTGGAGTTTATCTTTGTGGTGGTGGTTTCTTGCTTTCTAAAGATCCATATATCACAAACTTGGGCTTTAGGCTGCTATGCATTACTTGGGATGATAAATTGAAACTATTAAAAAATTCAGAGAATAAAAAAAATGTTTGTCATGCATTATGCATTACACCATATACAAAAATATATGATAACACATTACATTATCTTTTTGAATTTTTTTTTTTGAATTTTTTTTAAAGAGGAAGGTAAAATGCAATTGAAGTCATTACTATTGTTGTGAGATTCTTGAATTGACATAACCTTGGATAAATCCAGAGCTTTTTTCCTTGGTCATGGGGTTCTAATTGCTTTCACTCGCTAGTGCTATATATTATGATCAAAAGGGATAGAATTTTTTAATCTTATATATATCTTTTGGGTTCAAATTTGAAGCCAATGTTTTCTTTTTTCAATTTTCAACAAATTGCTCACCATTTGATGACACAACATTGTGCGATTGTATAAATTGTTGGCTACATCACTATTGTGGAAATGTAGATATATTTCAAAATGGAAATAATAATTATAATATTAACTATAAATGTTGATGAAAAAACTAAATGAAGTATGGCACCAATTTTGTAAATAAACTCATTTTTCAAATAAATGTGAACTTTTTTTACAAATTATTGAAATATAACCTTTTTCTTATATAGAATTCATATAGGGTTGTTCCATGTTATTCTTTAAGAACTACCATGACATTTAAGAATTAACCTCCACGATAACCATTATTATTGATTGAAAAAATATTAAAAGGTTGAGTTGGATTTTCACATACATATTTTCAAATTGAATTTTATTAAGAAGTCATCAAGACCATGATGCCCCAACTATATGATTCATTCAAAAGTTAACACCCATTACAAGGTTTTTATTTAAAAAGTATTATGTTTATTAATTATGTGCCAAAATATTCCACAAGGGGACCAACATACATATTAGTGAAAATGATCTAATAACAAAACATTAGTGTTGCTTGTGCCATTAGCCCAAGTGTGAACACAATGAGAACTCAAGTGATTTTTCCTTTCCAAACCCAATTCTTGCAATTTGTTTGAATTTCCAACAACAAAATCCACTCCAAAATCAATATCTTCCACACCTTAGCTCTAAAAATTGTGAAACAAATTCTAATAAATTTGACTCATCTAGGGCTTGGCAATAACACCAAGAATGTTTCCAAATTACCAATAAAGTTCTCAGTTTTGGTTTTATTTAATTTTCATTTGAGAGAATGATTCAATAATTAATAGCTTCCAGACCATAGCTCCAAACGGTCTCAAATCAAGTCGGTACACCCCTACTCATTACCAATATAAGGGCCTATGTGAGATGATACTTCTGCTCATTGAGAGCTTTCAAAGATACCAAGAGCGTGATGTGAAGCATCATGGTATAAGGACCCAAGTGAAATGATATTTCTACTCATTGAGAGATTTTCAAAAATACCAAGAGCGCAATGTGAAACATTGTGGTTTGGGAGATCTCAATGTGATAAACAAAACAAACTACCTTGCTTGATAGATAGAGGATTAATATGCACCCAATAATTCATGTTGTAAATGGAAATAATTGGGGATTCAAGTGACTTTTTTTCCATAACTTGTTTTAATTAATCATTTTTGCCTCTTGCACATGAATGTTTGAAGCAAATTTTGGATTTTCTATAAAATTATTTTGTTTAAGTTGAAATCAAATTTCATTGGTCCAAAAATTTACAAAACTCCACAAACAAAGTCAATAACTAAAGCACATATATAGCTACACCTTTGAAAACATGTTTTCATCATAAAGAACACAAGTCTATTGCAATAAAACACTACAACAAGGAATAAATGAGAGCCAAAATTAAAGGATCAAGAATCAAACGGTTGAAAAGTTGTCAAAAGGCCAAAATGAAGATCATGACAATTGCCAAAATCTAATCTACTTGTGTCCATTAACATCCTGCTCCTTCTAAAACCATCAAGCTCTTAAAGAGGGATGGGGTGAGGGATGGTGGCATTGGTTCCCAAAATTTGAAAACTTCTATTCTTGAGAATGTCCAAAGTTTGAAGCATTAATGGTGTAACATAATTTTATTTTGTTAATAAAATATTAGTGGGTTTTTTTTCAATCATCATAACACAAAATTCAATCATAATTTTTTTTCTTACAATCACTAGAGGTTCATGTCTTAGAGAAGAAAAGATGGTAGTTACTTTGATCATGACCAAGATTCTTTTAGAAAAAACATGTTCCCAAGATTGTTTTTTCTAGGAATTTTTCTTTAGAGCTACATCCATAGAAAGATGTAGAATACCTAGCATGGTCTTTAAGAAGATTTAACCAAATTTGTTATAAACCAAATATGAAATATAAATTTAAAAATCATTCTTCTATATATTTGGTTACACATTGCTAATTTAATTTCATATGCCCTTTAAGTTTTGTTTGGGATGGGCATGTTGAAGGTGAAAGAGGGCCTTGGTGAGTGTGTTTTGATTCGTTATATCACAAGCAGCACCCATGTCCCCCCCATGTTGAGGAGTTTCTACGAATTGTCGTGTGCACCCCTATTCAGCATGGTTATGGTATGAACCTACCATGTTTTATATTATATTATTTTGTTTTTCTATTGTGCCTATAGGTAATGGTTCTTTTTGTCTAACTCTTTTGGTTCAATTGTTTGTTGAAAACATCACATATCATTTGTGTTACTGTCATACTAACATATTTTGTTGAAATGATTAATTTGTCATAAAAACAAGTTCGACTATTTTTTTTGGAAAATCTTGAAACTTTCAACTGAAATTGCTGATGTAAGAAAACATATAATAAATGTATTATGTTTACTAACAATAAGGGCTCGATAGTCTAGAGGTAGATGCTGGTCTTGCCTAGATGGGAAATTCGAAGTTCAAATCACAAGATTTTGGTTTGAGTGTAGATTTTCTTTCCCCTAACTACCCATTTTTGGGGATTATTAAATGTTGGGGTTGGGATGGTCTCTAGACATAGAGTTTGCCAGTTGGTTTTGTGTTGTTACACAAAAAGAGCTGATAGATTGAATTTTTGATTTGCCCCACACTGTATGTTGTTTGTTGGGCTTCTCTAGAATTAACAAAGACATTTGTAGCAAGTTTCATCCAAGTGCCAAACGTGATTTCCATGAATGGAACAATATGCCCACCTAATATGCCCAATATTGATGTATGTCTAAAATCAATTCTTAAACTCAACTATGATGTTCTTAACATTATGATTCTACAAGGGGGGATTTGCATTTGTGGTAGCTCTTTGTTTTTTGGCTACTACAAACTTGAAGACCTCATTAAAGAGGTCCTAGTTGATGGGTGGGTTCACATAGGTAACTAAAATCATGTGTTCAAATGTTTTTCATGAAAGATAAATCTTTTCAAGTTCCCTTAAAAGAATGTTTTTTGGGATCAAACATGAGGTGAAAGGAAATAATGTTTTTCCAACAGGATAAGTTTTTTATTAAATTTTTTTGTCCTCTATTTTTTTGTCAAAACAAGGATGGTTGATTAGGTATGATCATGGTTTGCTTTTATGTTAGGGATTTGGTGATTTTCATTTTTTTTTCCCTCATTTTTGGCAATTGAATTTTTTTTTAAACATTTCATTTTTGAATTTTTGATTTTGAATTATGCTTTTCAACAAAATTTTGCTTGTAAAAAAAATGGATAGTTTCAAAATTCCTATTACCTCCATATTTTCAATGTAGTTCCAACTTTCTAGTGGAAAGCACTTATCCATGTAGCTACAAATGAAGCCCTATGTTAGTGGCTTTTCATTAGGATAAAATCACCAATCATCAAATTATTTACATATGAGTGAACGGTCATTCATATAGTTCAAAAGATGGCCCATTAGCAAACATTGCCTTAGCTTGTAGTTGTTTAGTGTTGCCTTAAAATCAAATGATTGGTTTTAAAAACTTGTCGTTAGGGTTTTTAAATCTTCCATTGAGATATGTCATTATTGTGTTCATTAATGGGTTTCAAAACTCCCCTCTACCAAAATATTTTCCTCCTTCACTTGGCTTTATGTGTTTGGTAATGGGTAATTATTCCTTAAAGTTTTGGTATTTCACTTTTGGAAAGGCAAATTGTGCATAAATGTTTTTGTTGTAAATGAAATTATTTTTTTGGAATAAAGTTCACATTGATTAGCAATAGGAAGGATATTATTTGTGCATGAAGTTTGGCATGTTCACCTATAGGATGCATTTCAATTGAACACAAAAGAATGTGTTCACAAGAGGTCAAACTATTTTTTTTACCCCCCTACTTTGGGAGATTCTTGTTCGTTACAAACTCAAACAAAGGTGTATAAATGGTTGTAGGGGCACAAGGTGAAAGGCTACCTAAACTTTTAAAACCTCCTAGGCTAAAGATGATGGGGAAATGAATACACATTCTATGAAAGCTTAATTGTTCATTCACCAATCTATCTACCACAAATGTGCTATGATTAGAACAACATAATGGAAGAGATCCTTACTATTGTACACCTATTATGAAAACCAAAGAAGCAAAATTTCACATTGAATGTTGAAAGCTTTCAATAACATCTCATAGAAAATCAAAAAAAGAATTTCATAAAGGATCACAAAAACTTGGTTAGAATGACCTAACACCCACAAATGCACCACCCCCATTTTCTTTGTGTTTATGTAATTTTGCAACAATGTGGCAACATATTGTTGTTTTTTTTTAAAATAAAATGATCTTGTTTTGTTTTGCAAAAATTATTTTGTAATAATCGCCAATATTGCCACCCACACCATGCATTTTGTAGGATACATTTTGTAGCAACTCATCATCGCCCATGCTAGGCACCATTGCTATTGCACTCTACAAGTAAATAATTAGGTTACTATTATTATTTGTTTTTTTTTGGTTATTTATTTTCTTTTAAGTGTTTGTAACAATATGAAAAACTTAGCTAACCATTATCATTGCACTCCAAAAACAAGTAAGTAGGTTGTTTTGTCTTTTTCATGCTATCATTTTTTTTTATTGCTATTTATTTTCTTTTAAATGTTTTGCAACAAGGAGCTTGACTAACCATCATTGTCCCACTCCAAAGGTGGGTAAGTAGTTTGTTTCATCTGTCATCACTATTGTTCATTTTGTTCTTAAAGCTTAAGGAGTTTTTTTGTCAAGGAATGGTGGGACTTCTTACATCAATTGATTTTAATAAATGCTTTTTGTTTTTCACAAAACATTACTCGACCTTATTTCTCCATGTGAGAAGAGCATGAGGTTTTTTTTTTAACCAATTTTTTTATGCAATGCCCAATATATATATTTTATTTTCTTCATTTTCTCATGAATGCAATACTCCCATAACATCAAGTTTAATGTCATGGTAATGAATGCAATATTTACATGATGCCATTTCATCTTGGTGCAAGTTTGGTCATGCCTTTTAACACTAATAGTTTTGTCAACAATTACGTAAAATGAACCAAATACAAATGAAAATATAATAATGAATAAAGTGCCAATTACAATTGAAAACATAGTTACAATTTATAATGTATTTCCAATTGAAGTTGTATTTATATTTGAAGACATGTAGTAATTGTTGCTAAAAAGGTGGTTGTGGCTATTTTTACAAATGTGTGAAATATTAATTATCTACACATTTTGATTATGTTTACATTTGTTAAAAATGTAACCTTAGTTCTTTCATAATTGTAATACAATTCAAGATGTTTCACCTAAGATTTATGACGTGCCCCCAAGTTCCTGGTTGGGCCCAAAAAGGGTCCAACTATGTGAAAGAGTGGAAGTAGTCAGAACTTGGTGCCGCTCCCAACTTCCAGCACTAAAGGGGGTAAGAGGGGCGTGCTGAAAGTTCTGGGATTAGACTAGGAAGAGGGACAAACTATTTAGTTACTCGAACCTGCATCCAAAACCAACCAACAAGTTGGTTAGATCACATTTTGAAACACCCTTGGTGCTAGGACAAGCCACGGGTAACTCTGGACTCACTTGACTCACCACGGCCCGGACTCGGGGGAAGCCACCACCTTCCCCCATATAGTATTCTCTGTGACTCTTCACCGCACTTGCATCCGAATGGCACTTTTTCCCGGGACTCCCAAAGTGAAGTTCCGAAATTGTCCCAGTTTGGACTTTCAGGACTTTGGGCGTTCATAACTTTTCGCTCTGACCTCTGATTGGGATAAGGTTTAAAGAAAAATTGTAGCTCTCCTTGAGAGCTTTCCAATGGTGTGTTGCACTCCACCTGCACACACCGGGATCAGGTCGATTCCTGACTTTTAGTGGTCGGGAGTCAAACTACTTATTTCACACCCGGCCCTTCTTTCAACTGTAACTTGTGTTACAAATGTCCAAATGGCTCATGCAAGGCCATTTTGGACATCTACGCTTCAAGAACTTTCCAATGGTATAAAGAACACCTCAATGTGAAGTGTTTTAACCCTTGTAATTGCGTTATGAATTTTTGGGAATCCCAAAGGACTCCTAAGTCCCATTTTCGAAGTGTGAATGGCGACCTCACACTTCCCTCAAAGTGGGGTTGTGACAATTTAAGAATTGACATATCATGAACTTATTTAAAGTGTGCATGTAGATGAATCTTAAGATGAACCATTTATTAAGGGTTCACTAATCAAAAAACCATCTCAACTTATCATCCTTAATACTAAACTAGTAATAGCACATGAATACGTGGAATGGGGTCATGTTGAAACTAAATTTCATTGCAATGTGGATACTTGCACAAATGTGGCAAGTGACAATGGAAAAAGTGATTAAACACCATGAATAAAAAATGATACATGCCTAGTAAGGTACAAAAATCTCTTGTTCATGTTTCAAAAGTTTCAAGTTTTCATGTCTTTCACAAAAGTTGATCTTTGCATGCATGGAATATGTTTTGTGGCACCATAAAGGAGGTGTTCATTGTGAAGGTGGTTTTTAATTGCATTGCAAAGTCAACAACTCCATACACACCAACATGCATTGAAGGTTGCTTGAGCACCAATTTCATATTGTGTAGCCCATGACATTAGTAATGATGAATTCTCTAAAAAGATTTTTCCCTCAACAAAACAAAGTAGCATGCATCATCATTTTTAATACTTAGATGGTTTAGTTTTGGATTCACATATCATTTTTGTAATTGGCTCACACACACACACATATAAGGTTCCCATATTTTTTTGATGTCAACACAAAACTTCTTATATTCTTCTTATGTTGGCCATAATTTCTTATATTCTACAAAAGTAAATAAAAATCCATATGCATAACAAATCATAAATAAGGGCAATGCATTCATTTTTCCATCATGAATTAGAAATAGTAGGTCGTTCAAGGTAGTTAGGAAGGTACATTCATGGAAATAGTAGGTTGTTTAAGGTGCTTAGGAAGGCACACAGAGCACAAATATCTAGAATAAAAATAACATCATAAAAGTAACTTGATAGAACGAGCAGTGCTGGTCTTTTTCTATTTAGAGTACGTGTTTGATCATTGGAGTAGAAGCAAGAATGCGCCACAATTGCATGAGCGACAACAAGTACAACACACTGTCGATCGATCAATCGATCTTTCTTCAATTGTTTTTAGTACCTAGCTGCCACTGCGTGACACTTGTTGTGTATCATCTGCAGTGCATGAGAGAGAGATCAGAGCGCCTGAGCTGTATTTGGATTCTCCAGGAATTTGAGAAATTGTTGGTGGGTGGTGGGTTTTTTTTTTTTTGGTTTCTGGACTTTCTTTTGCAATCGAGATCTGTCTTAGGATCTGCTAGTCGCTTAGTACGCTGCGATGTGGTGGCGCAGGGACAGGAAGCGTGAGCAGCAGGGAAAGGAACACCAGTCTGATAACTTGGGGAGTGAGACGAAAGTGAGTAATCGACGCGGAGCAGGGTTTTGGTTCTGGGTGTTGTTAGGCGCCGCTGCGGTATGTGCTCCAGATGTCCCCTCTCTATTTCTCTCTCTCTCTCTCTCTCTGACTGAATAGAATGGGAAGAAAAATTTGTTGAAAAATTTGTTTTCAACTTCTGCAGGACAGATTCTTGCCCATAGTTGCACCGCTGCAAGCAATTTGTCGTGTGTGAATTTATACCCAAAAAACTCTAGTCAATTAATCTGGTCGTAACAACAGGATTCAAGACATTCAAACTCAGAAACTCCTGAAGGATTTGACTCCTAACCCATATAGATCTGCTGCCTCTGTTGATTTTGTCCCCAGCCCAGATTTTGCAACCCATTGTCTGAAGGATTTGACTCCTAACCCAGATCATCTGCTGCCTATGTTGATTTTGATCCCTGGCCCAGATGATGCAACCCATTGTCTGAAGGATTTAAACCCAAATCCTAAACCCAAATCATCTGCTGCCTTGCTTCCTAACCCATATAGGTACATCTGCTGCCTCTGTTGATTTTATAACCCATTTGTCAGTTTTACTGAAACGAGGCAGCAATTGCAGATTGTTTCTCTTCGCAGGCGCATTCTCAACTTTGAACAAGAATTTGGCCAGGTATCAAAACTTTCCCATGTTCTTCTCCAGGCTGCCTTCGAGAGTCCAGCCAGGATGTTGTTGGATCACTACTAAGTAGTCAGATTCATGTGGAGCATGCATGCCGCTTGAGAAAGACTCATAACTGAGCAATCTTGTTTTCTGGTGGGGATGGATGGGGCAATGCCTCACACAGCCTGGTGGTGGAATTGGTAGCTCTGGCACAAGTTATGGCACAGGAGGAGGGAGTCAACAGTACTCCAGGGCTGCCCAAGAATCACAGCGCCAGACCTTCAAAGCACATATAGATGAGCTGCTCCGGAGGGTTGTGTTGCTGCCCTGATCACTTGCCTTGCTTTCGATCATCCTTTCTCAATGAGATTGTTGCTGTTTGTTGTGTAACATGAGAATTGCTGTTTGCAAAGCTAATCCTCTTAGTGTGTCATATATGTGCAGGAGCGTATACGACGGATGCAGGAAGCATTTGCAAGGGCCAGGGAAGCCTATGCCAGAACATCTGACCAGTGGCAAAGAACGAATGATCCATGGCAACAGCATCCAGGTATGACATGGGAATGGCGATGGGATGGCCATCGATGGGAGGGTCATCCATGGGAAGGCAACTCATGGGGAGGAGGAGGGAACCCATGGGGGCCAAATCCCTTTGAATGGACAGGTGAACAGGACTACTGGAAAGCAGGTTCAAGGGATCAGCAGCAGCAGCAGTGGAGGACTCATGAGAAACCGGATTATGCATCCAGCTCTTTTTTCATGAGCCAGGCCAAAGTTGCTCATCACCTTGGAGTGCTAGGTCTAGATCCAAATCGCTCTAGACAGTACTCAGGAGCAGAAATCAAAGCAGCGTTTCGAGCCAGAGCTAAGGAGTATCACCCAGACCATAATCAATCTGGCAAGAAACAGGCCGAGGTCAAGTTCAAGCAAATTCTGGAGTCTTATCAGGCACTCAGGACCCATTACAAGATCAAGTAGTAGGGGGTAATGGAACAGCACATCTTCCTTTCCATGCTTAAAATGAAATCATGTTGCAAAACAAGAAGGATCAAGGACTGCTGCACCTGGTAACATTCTTCAACGAGCTGAGAATTTGTATTAAGAAAAATGACGTTCTACAGAATACTGCCTGCAAATGTCTGCAAACAGTCAACAAGGGGTTACATGCACCTCTTGTAAGTTTCTTTCAGAAATCATTTCTGGCTCCTTTATGATTTGTAGAATGTGGAAGAGAGAGAGATCTGACTGAAGGTCAGGATTTCACCAAACCCATCATTCCTTGCAGCCCCACCCAAGTTTGCTTCATGGCAATGCAAGAGGGGATTAACATGCTATTTTTTTTCTTCCTTATTTGCATTTACTTCAAAAATATCATCATGGGTACTGTTTGCTCCTGTTTTGCACATGGTTTTGCTACTTTGTGTGCTTCAATTTTCTCAGCTTTTGCAGTAAACTTTTTGCTGCATTCTTGTGTTGCATTACAATAAAATGAAAGGCAGACAGCAGTGGGTTGGTGTTGTCAAAGGTGTGAAGGCCATCATTGTAGGCCACTTCTAAAGAGACACACAAAGGCTTATGACAACTCTGATGACGGGGTTACAATTTCACATAGAACTATGTTATAATAGTGTCTAGAATTACAGTGTTGCACAGTACATGCAGAAGTGACCTGACATGACATCTGACCTGTACTAGAGATTGTGAGCATTCCTGATCAAGACTGAAGGTTTTGCGGTAAAGAGAGAAATTTGTTTGTATGCTGCAATGACCGCAAATGGAATGCCACAAAGCTGAATATAGACTACCTTCCAATTCCAACATCTGGTACTGTCCCTGACCTCATGAAAGTACCTGTCTCTTGGATTTCTAGTAGTCAATCATACAGGACCTAAAATCCTGTTGGCATAAATTGCAGAGATGCTAACATGAGACTTTTAGTGCTCTTTGAAGCTTGTTTCTTGATGGACATGATTTTCTCTTTGGAGGTTTGCCTTTGGAGATTGCTGTGACACAGAAATCTATCTAGGTTCGGGTACTGACAACAGGAGACAATGAATCAGCCTTCACCAAAGACTCTGGATCAGCACCAGATTTGAGCTGTGCCCGGCCTGCCTGCAGGAACCGTGACACAGCAGTCTCCACAAAGATATTTGCTTCTCCAACTGTAAGCTGTGAATCACTTGCAGATGTTGATGTTGTCTTGTGGCCTCTAGCTCCATTCAGAGCCGAAGCAAGGTTGACCAGATCAGATTGAAACTCAGTAAGCAATGCATGCTCATTTACAGGTGCTTGTCGTAGTGACCAAGGAGGGGAAGGCAGAGTTGCTGCAGACACAAAAAAACAGAGAATGACAGCCTCAGAACATCATAAGCACCAATATATGAAACTACAGCTGAAAAAGAAGACTAAACCCTACAGAACTGGAAGTCATAGGTAGTGAGATCCATGGGATAATGAAACCTGGTGCAGACCTGGGGCATCAGTCCGCGGAGTAGTTCTCTGAGACAAAATGTCTTCAAAGGTACCAGCCCAAGCCTCTCGTGCTGTCAAAGGGGGAGAAGGTAGGTTGAAAAGCTTGCGCACAGTAGCTGGGATGGAGGAATGTTCAAAGTGGGATGTTGCAGTTGGACCCACTGCTTCATGCACAACTGCACATCCCCACACATCAAATAAACATACCAAAACTTCTCAGAGATCAAAACCCAAACCATGAAATCCAAAAGCACCCAAAAATTTCTTCAATTGACCATAATACTAGTTGTTTTTGGAGATGTTTCAGATGTTCAGAAACCCTAATCAGATGCAGCAGAGATTCTTCTTCACCTGTGCCTTGGTTGATCCAAGGAGACACTGCAATGGTAGGAACTCGGACACCCAATCTTTCAAAGTTGAAATTCTCAGGAGCGGGACCAAGGATGCCATCAGGATTTGGAATCCCAGTCTGTGGAGTAGGCACGTGGTCATAGAAACCACCATGCTCATCATAAGTGATCAACAGCAGCAGCTCATTCCACTGAGGACTTGCGCGCAGAGTCTCATAAACATCTTTGATCAAGGCTTGTCCCTGAGCAATGTCGTGAGAGGGATGATCATCATTGGCAGGTCCACTCTCGAGATCATAGTACCGTTGCTCCACAACCACGTAGTTGGGTAAATTCCCCATTGCAGCATCCAGATGGAAATGCGCATCGTAGTCCATGAAGTTGTTCACGTACTTGAGTTTCCGCATGTTACTGAAGAAGAGAGTGGTGGGTACGTTCTGGTAATACACTCCAAACGAAAGCCCTGCATCCGCGATGTCGTCCATGATGGTTTGTTGTGGCAATCCCATGGCAAGCACAGTTTGCAGATTGCTCATCAACCCATGAGAAGTCGCGGAGTGAACAAACAAACGGTTGGGTTGTGTAGAAGTCGGAGCAGAGGAGTACCAGCGATCAAAAACAGCGAAGTTCATCGCCAAGGCAGTATGCACGGGAATAACTTCAGGACGGAAGGCACTCATCACTCTTGTAGACAGTCCTGCAACCACAGTCTCTGCTTGGATTGCAAAGCCATCCATGGGTGCAGGATCCACGGGCGTACCTCCAGGTCCAAACACTTGCTCAGTGATAGCCTCAAACGAATGTCCAGGATCCGGGTCCACGAACTCCGCATTGTCAGAGATGGTGATGAGATTGGAAGGAGCTGTGGCAGTGGGGAGCGGATTTGTCTCATCGCCTGTCAAACCATCAACCTCAGGGTTCAAGAGCTTAAGAAACCCAAGCATGTGGTCGAAGGAACGGTTCTCCATCACAAGCACAACTACAGTCTTGATGGGGCCAGAGATGGCTTGGGCTTGTGTGCCGGTTACTACAATCTGTGAGCACACAAGGAGACAAAAAAGGAAGAAAAGCTTCATGTTGCAGATACAGGGGGGACGACGACAATACTGCAGACAACCCAAAAGCAGCAACAACTGATCCATATTTCAGTTTCTGAAGCTCCTTCTCAGTTCATGGCAAATCACAGCAAGTAATGTGAATCACAAACTGCAATCCAAAAGAAACCATCACCGATTCTCGAGGATCGGAAATTGAAGCAAAAGAGCGATCGATTGAGCGAGAGAGAGAGAGAAAGTTGGTGGGAGCAGCAGGGGCGGCGGCGTGGAAGACAGGAGCAGTGGCGAAACCAAACGCGAAGGCGAGAGCGAAGGGGCGAGGAAGCGGTAGCCTGGCGATAGATTGGACGGTCACGATGTGGTTTGAGTAGTGTAAATTCATGGGGGGCCGTAGATGGCGGGGGTGCTGCATTTATTGCCCTACTACATCTTCATTTATTTCCCACGCTCTAAACGAAATTGGGCTTTTATATTATTATTTATTATTTATTATATTATTGGCCTGTACAGGGAGGAAATACCTACCACTTCATTTGTGTTGGGAACTTCATACAACATTTCTTAATTTAGACTCTTTGTTGGTGTGAATTGTTGTGAGTTCCATTTTTGGGGGCAACTTCATAGCACATTTCTTAGGGCTACTTTAGATGAGGATCCATGGTCCAAGGTCCAATGAAAAATTTCAAAATCTTATTGGATGAGGTTCATAAGTTGAACCCATGGCCCTCTAGGGCCACTTTCGATGAGGATCCATGGTCTACTAGGGTGCAATGAAAATTTTCAATTATTGGTTGAGAGCCATAAATTGTGAACATTTGGAATCAACAATAATGGATAGGTAAAGCGTTGTTGTTTGGAATTAACTGCAATCAAGTAATAAGTGTTGTGAACACCATTAGAATTTTTCAATAACTAGTATTGAGCTGGTGGCCATTAGTTGTGGGTTTAAATAAAATCCAAAAAGGTTTAAAAGTCTTAAGTTTCTCGCTTCAATGAAAGAAGGATGGATTAAAGGAGCTTAATCTATGACATTATGTGTTGAAAGCATCATGTAAATGATCCAAATTTATTGATGTTGAAGTAGGATGTCCATGGGAATTAGTAGATTGAGAATTGAGATAACAATAGGTTGAGAACTAGAAATAGAATTAAATACACTAGTTGGGATGCCCATGATTTTCATGGGTGTTGTAATTGATCAAAATTCCTTTGTTACCATAATGACAAGTTTGTTGAGTAATGGAGAAAAAAAAGGGTAAATAACACACCAAGTTATTAGATTATTTATCGTATATGATGTGAGGATGAAAAGGCGCATGCAAGTTTATTTCGCCTTTTTCATATCCATGCAGGTGGGTATGGGAAAGGAGTGAAGTAGTAAACTTGGAAGAGGTAAGTTGAGATGACATATGGCAAACATTACCTCTTTTTTATTCTATAAATTTACACAAATTGATTTTTTCCATTTTTTCAACACCAATTTCATGGTACTCAAGTTCTTTCTCAGACTTGGGATTGTTGGCACACCTACCCCTTATCTTATTTGATTTCACCCGATCTAGATCAACAACCTCTCATTTTTCTCTCACACTTGTTACTCACTTTTTTTGAAGTAAGCACTATACAATCTTATATAAGTACAAAGCCGATGCTCGCTTTCATTGGGTCCCTTCATTCACATCAGACTAGGTTTCGAGGCTAAAATGTTGGAGTGAATTTGTATGTGCATGCCTAGGGTGCTCAGTATGTGACCCTGCACATTAAAATTGGACTAAAGAGAATTCAAAACATGCGGGTTTGGCTAAGAAAAATGGCTTTGGCCCAACGTATTTGTAGAGGTTTCTGAGGCTGGTGAAAGCCAATGAAAAACCTGTTCACATGTCACTGAAGAGTGTAATAAATATGATCTGATTACTCCTCCCTATTTTTTATTGGCCAATAATCATAATGACTGGTCCAAGTGGTTTGCTATTAGTAATCCCCCACTTATTTGGAGTCCTTCTGAGCAGGGTTGCCAAAAAGTAAATAACTGAACTTGGATGTGAGAAATATTTTTGCAATGTCAGATACTGAGCACTGCTATAGGGATGCTCTAACCAAATGTGTGAAATCCATTTTACGTAAGATAAGGATTGAGAACAAGGCCATGCTGGGAATGAGGGCCCAACCAACACAAGGTGGGAGTTTTCCCTTGATGAAGTTCTTTAAAGCTTCAAATTATCACCTAATCAAGTTACATGGTTTCATCATTTGGACATGATTTTGTTTGAGCTTCCCACAAACAAAGGGCAGAGCTATTCTGCAGTGGCTCATGAGCTGCTCATTTTTGGGTAGGTATAGGCCTTGTCCTAGGCCCCTTATTCAGGGAATGTCCCTTAGAGTGCAGCTTACCAATTTTAAAGTACAAGGCCAACATTATCATGAACCTAATCACACATACCATGTAAATAACCAGGGTTAGGAGCGGGAGGGAGGGTTGTTCATAAGATCCCTAAACGCATATACAACCAGATCTAGCTTTTCTTTTAAATTTTTCAAATGCCTTTGGATGTCACATATCTACATTTTTATTCAGATTTTTTAGGATTAGTTCCACAAAGAGAATATCTTTCTTATGATGTGCTGAGCAAGCCCATCTATGGAGGTTTATGGGGATGGGAGGAGGGATTTGTCCTGCAAAAAAAAAGTCATGCAACAAAATTTGCACATGTGAAGAAGGCTGCCCGAAGAGCTGGTTCCTACCCTCAAACAATCTTCCTATTTTCTTGGGCTGCCTGTGAAAACTCATTAATGATCAGACCAAGGAGTTTTTAACAAGGAACTCTTTTTAAATTTGTTGCCCATTTTCCAGCAGACCGAGGAGTTTTAATAGCGAAATCTTTTTGAATTTGTTGCCCATTTTCAAGGATCCTCACATTGACATTCCCATTCCAAAACTTGCAAGCCTTGTACCTTATTTGAAACATTGCATTTTGGGCTTTGAAAATTTTTCCATGGTCAGCTAACTTGGTCATGTTGAGTGCCATATTACAATGCATGCACGAGTCCATGTCAAAAAGTAAATTTGTAGCCTGTGAAACTTCAAATCCAATCTTGGGCAGCCCTAAATAATATGAGCTCAATCTAGTTTTATTATCTCATCATTCTTTGCTTCATTTTGGTTGAAATTTTTTCTCAAAGAACTAAGGATGTGTGAACTTCCAATCTAACAACTGGATTTATAATTCAATTCATGGATGAGTGTGTTGGAACAAATTTCTAACTAAGACTCTTAGGGTTTTTTTCCATTTTTTTTTGGGATATGCTTCTTGTGACTGGTGAGGGCTCTGGAACATAATTTGTTGCTTTGCCCCCTTTGTGACCCCCTTTGGCTTTTTGAGCTTTTGGGTTGGACTTGAATCTTTTCCTTTGTTCTTCCTTTCTCCTTTGCTGCATGCTTTTGTTTAATAAAAGTTTGCCAGGGTTTCATCATGTTCAGTGCTTTGCACATATAACAAGATGATGAAACCTTGCCAATCATAAATAAACCAAAGCACACCAATTAGGGGAGAATACAAGGAACAAAATAGAAGGACCCATGCTCAAGAAGATGAAAGAACCACCTAAGAGGGCGAACCACAAGGGGAACATCAAGTTCCCAAATACCCTCGTATGAACAAGAGGTTTTGGGGCATTTCAAATTCTCTCCGAGGAACTTGGAAGCTAATAAAAATTCTAGTAAGACCTACTACTTCTACAATAAGTTTTGCATGTTTCCCAAATCCATTTGACAAGTTACAACCTTGGATTTGGTAGACTCTGAGTGTCTCACACTTTCTAATTTTTGCAAGACTAAAAAAAATGATGATGATGATGATGAAACCCTAGTAAACTTCATTAAAAACCCTAAAAAAAAGGGGGGGTTTCTATCTCAACTGAAAAGTAGCTGTTCTGGGCTTCTGTTTTTTTGTGCACAAAAGGAGTGAATGGGACTTTTTTTTGTGTGTTGCTGTCGGAGGAACTTGAAATAGAAAGTAAAAGTGTAGTAGAAGAAGGACTATAGCCCTATTATACTATAATAATATAATATAGCCCTAATGTGCTCTTTTCTTTTCTTTTGAGTGATGTTGCAATAACATATTGTAATAAATAAATCAATAAATAAAGCTAACAAAACCAAAGCACTGGGATCTACCCATTGTTTGATTCTGTTAATTAGTTCCACAAATTACTACTTAGTTGTGGGTGCACCCAAAGTTCAAATTTTTGATGGGCCCCATCAGTGTGTTTTTAAAAGTTTTTTAAAGTTTTTTTCTGGTTTTTAGCCAAAATGGCTATCATCCATAGGAAGTTGTAAAAAATGTGATAATCATCTGTGGTGAGATTTAGCCAAATCTGGCTATAAACCAAATATTAAGTGTATATCATCATTATATATTTTGGTTACACACTTTAAAAACCCAAGTATAAAAATCTGGTGATTTTTACTACTATTTTTTATTTTCTCACTTGTGGCGATTAGAAAACTCCAAAATCAATTGATTTTCGAATTTTTGATCTTTAATTTCGTTTATTGGCGAAATTTGACCAATTAAAAAAAAAGACTGGATCCCACACCCCCCCATCACCAAAAGAAAAATATGTCACCCAACACAAACCCCCACCCAAAATAATAGATATATAGTTCCTATTCATCAGTTCTATAACTAGGGATGGTGAATTCTCAAATACATTTTGAAAAAAATTCTAAACTAAACTAGAAGTGATTAAAAGAGTTCAAGACTAAATTTGGCTATCTTTTAGGAGAGACTAAATTTGGCTATTCTAGTGGGATTAGGTCATTCAGTTAATTGGAGGATAGAGATAACTATGAAATTGTCATCAAGTATTTAATGTACTTAAATGTTATTTAATGCCCACCATATGCATTAGTCATGGGCTTTTCTGGAATACTTACCAAAAAGGCTATGCCTCTTGCCCCCCACCAAACCCTTCTTTATCACCCAACCTGTCATTTGCATGAAGGCTAGCTTCGAGGTTTTTTTTAGCTTCAAAATTGAAGGATTTACATTCTTAAAGAGCATTTGGCCAGAGTGAACCAGCAGCACCCATGATGAACACACAACCATGGATGAAATCTGGATGAATGGTGGATGGACAGGACATATTTTTAATTGGGTTCTTGTTCCCCCAGAGCCTAGTGTGAGAGGAGAGAAGTGTTCAGCAACATTTCATTTGTGGGTGTCTTGTGTCTTCCTTTAAAGTATAGTCCATCATACTTCATCGAACTCAACTTAGACACAAAAGAAATATATGAGGCATCAGATTGAAATTATTGTTATTATCTTTTCAGATTTGGCACTAATCTATAATTAATTCCTAATGCAAATTTTTTTAGAAATTATTTACTCAAAATGTTAAAAGTTGAGAAAATTATTCGTTCTTTGATGCCAAAATATTGGGAACTTGAAATAATTGTGGAAGTTGCTCAATGTCTATGAGGTAAGTGATTTATTAGTCAAGTACTCACTTGGATGTGTATTATATAACTCACTTATGTTCTTGAATAAGTTGAAGTCCCTATGGCTTGTAATCAAAAATTGTGACGACGATAAGAAATTGTGCAATACTTTTTCAAAGAGATATTTTCATGGACACTACGAAGTATAATGATCAATTCGTGATTGTCAAATATTTTTAAATTTGACATAATATCAAGTCAAAAAATTCCATAAATCACCATTTTTATTATAGAAATTGATTTCAAAAAACAAATTAAAATAATCAATACATGAATGCTGAACCACAAAAGGTATGACAATAGTTGGAACCATTGTTGTTGGATGGATATCATGTTTTAAAAAAAAGATTAGTTCAAGCAAATTCTTTAAAAGAAATTAAAATTGTAAGACCTTTTGATGCTCTTTTTAAAAATTGTTCCTTCAGAGACTTTAAAAGATTTTTAAAATTAATATCAAAGAGAACCTTCAAGGTTCTTGAAAAAGAAAAAAACCAGTTCTAATAAGGTAAAACTTCCAAAAGTTGGATCCAATGCGATAGTCCCTGAACCAACAAAATGCTTATCTAGATGTGCACTAGACCTGTCAAAAGTGTTGAGCTCAGTGTTGCATTTAATTTGTTGCTTCTGTTCAGTACTTGCTGGAAGCTTATGGTCGGCAAGCTAACCTCGTGGAGGAGGAGGAGCACAGCTCTCTGGAAGCTCCTTTCAATATACTCTCTCAATGATGAGAACCACAGCTTTCTTTTCTGCTCTAATTTGAAGTGAGCTAAAGCTACTACAAACAGTACCCTGGTGGAGAGGGGCAGCTTGGAAGCTCCTTTTCAGAGACTTGATGAGACACAGCTTTCATGATGTCATTAAATTCTCCACACTTGGGGAACTGTGTGATTAATAATAAAACATGAAACTTGTTGTCTAGAGGGGCAACTAAACCCTAAATCTTATTAATAATTTTGCTAGTCCTGGCGACAGGGACTCTCGCATCAGTTTTGTTGTTTTAATTTTTTGCATTAAGTTAGCCGATTTCAGACTAGAAAAAATAAACTTTAAGTTAGCTGGTTTCAGACTAGAAGATGTAGATTCTAAGTTATTGTGTGTACTGCAAATGAACTTGATGAACAAATGGATTCGTTAAACAAGTTTGGTATAAAAGCTCAGATATTTTAGTTGTCAGATTTAGTACCCTGGCAATGGAAGATGTGGCCTATTTGTGACAACCCAATGCAAGAGTTATACGTGTAATGAAATAAATATGATGTATGTACATAACTAGGGTTAGATCATCTACCCATAGCTTACCATTAATAAGTGGGGTCTCCAAGTCTCCTCCTGTCTCTAAAGGAGCTCTGCTCCATGAAGCCTCTGCATAGATCAGAATCCAGTCCCAGGTTTTAAACCACTACCCAGCACCAGCACCAGCAGGGCAGCAATGTAAGCAGCTTTTTCAGTGAGGGCAGGGCACACACTCCCATACCATGGTATTGGAATCTGGACAATATTGTTATCAGTATGCACATCACTTCTTGTTTAGGGTTTAGGGTTATGGTAAGCAAAAAAATTATAGTAGGTTCATGAATGAATTCCAATTACCTTACTGGACCTGCACCCAACCTAATAAGCCACACCTAAGTGTTTTTCTTTAAAGACATTCTGATATGTAGATGGATGGGATGTGGACAGGGTTAATCTACATCCCATCCATCTGGCATATGCACTGGTGGGTTCTGTTTCATTTGGACACAGAAAGAAGGGGTCTTCTCTTTTAACCATTTGGCAATTTTGTGTAAGATAATAGAGTTGTCTGTAAAGTAATCCTGTCTTCACCCTGTCTTTGGGCCTCCTTTTACCCCCTATCCCCTCTTTCAGTGGTATCCGCAAAGTAAAGACATTTTAATAAATCTCAGTATGAAATGCTCCAACTCAACATGAAATGCTGATACTCAGCATTCAATGCACAAGGTTCGAGACTAATAATAGTAGTTGCTCAATGAGGAGTAGTGAAAATATATGTAGCGGCTGTGGAGGCGCTCGGTAAAAAGGAAAGACAGGACAAAACTCAGTTTACCACTAAAATCCCCTGATGAATGTTAATGTATTTTTTGCAAGTCTTTTTTTAATCTCACCCTGTGTATGACCAAACTCAGGGTTCTGGTGCTGTGTTTTTCTTACTTTATGGATAACTCTGATGCCTCGGGAGTGGGGGAGTTCTCTAAGGAATTGCCCACCCCAGATGGAGCTGAGGGGCGCTTAATTTGGGAACTCCCTCGCTCTGAGGGTTTTACGGAGCGTAAAAATGGATGAAATATGTTTTTTACAAATTTTCCTGTGATAGTTGGCGGGTATCAAAAAAATTTATAGTGAGCTCATTTTCAAAGTGCCCACCTCTTGCTTGCACATGACATATTACGCTTTGTATGTGCATGTCCAAATACACTAGAAAAAAACTCGAAGGCTTTTTACACATCAAAAAACAAACCCCAATTTTGAAATGTAATGGTTGCAAGTGTCTCCATTTCGTGGCCAAAATCTGGGGGCAACTTGTTGCAAAATACTATGTTGACGAATCCAACCTTCCCATATTTGGCCTTCTCAATAACCGTTTATGCAAGTCTCCTAATTGGTTTACCTTAATTGACCTTTACATGCAAAGAATCTACTTAGTTTACCAGTTCCATCCAATGTGACTATATTCCAGAAATGTATCCATAATAATAAAAAAAGAATCAACAATTGATAATTTTAAGCACTTTAATGCATTTTTTTTCTTTGTAATGCATTTTACTTACAACTAATGTCTGACAATTCTTTGCCGAATATTTATTTATTTTAGAAAAAAAGTTCAAAAGTTTCTAATTTCATTTTTCAAATTTTCAACATTTGAGGAATAAATATGCAAAATACATCTTGTGTTGTCCATATGTAATAGTAACCCAATGGTTTTCAATTTTCAATAATTTTGACAAATATCAAATAATTTTTCCTTTTTTTTTTTTTTTTTGGAGGAGACCTTTTATGAATTAATTTTTTGCTGAACATCAATCATAAGTATGGTATCTGAAATCATCTACCCCAATGAAAGATGTGGTAGTCAATTGAAAGGACCTTCCAACATTCACATGCAAACCTTCTACCATTCAAATAAAACCGTTAGTACTTTTCCTCGAGGAAGGCCTCTCCTCATTTTGGAGCCAACCCCCTTGGCCTTCCACCCTTGAGCTCATGACCCTCAAATTAGGGGAGGCATTTGAGAGCAGGCCTTCCCATATTCATATAAAGCACTCGTAGAAATTTCCTGGTGTATTTGGAGGGCTCCTTATTATATCTGTCAACATACGTCCTAGGAAAGAGCAGGGATTATACACCTAGTATTTAGGAGCGGGTAGGATCTTATGCTTGCAATATAGGAGCCTATAAGTAGGCATAAGATCCCAAGAGCCTATATTCTAGAGTTAAGGTCCTGCCCACCAGCAAGATTATGAGCTTTCCCACTCCTACTGCTCATGATATACATATGTTTCGGCTTATCATAAGGTGTTTTGTGGTGGGTAAAGCCCCGTGGTGGGGGACATTCTCCTATCACCTTTTCCTAGCCTCATATTTTGGGAATCCTCACATGAATAATTTTGGTGATTCATGTGATATTTAGAATATCATGTTGTTGTTGGATCAAAAAACCAAAATGCAAAGTGTAGAGATATGAGAGATTAAATACCCCTCTTAAGACAAGGTACTTCAAAAAACCAAAATGCAAGTGTAGAGATACGAGAGATTAAATACCCCTTTAAGACAAGGTACTAGGAAGCCGAATGAAGTAGAGGCCACAACTTACAAACAATGTTAAAAATTTGGGAGCAATTCAGATCAATAACTTATGTAACATCACATGGATGATCAAAATTAGCTAGGGTTTGTTCAGTGTGTGTTAACACTTAACACTCCCTCATCCTTAGTTTACATTTTTGTTTCTATCATTGCTTCATTCAACATCTAAACTCCAAGTTCCTTTCTAAAACTTTGTTTTGCCAAGGGGTTTTGTGAGAACATCAATGACTTCATTCTTAGTAGGCACATGAATTAAGTTAATCTCCTTGCTTTCAACTTTCTAGTGAATGTAATGGTAGTGAGCAAATCAATATGTTTGGTTTGGCATGGAACATGGGATTTCTTGCAAGCTTGATGCTACTTTGATTGTTACAAAATAGTGATGTAAGTTGATTGTTTAGAAGCCCGAGTTTTAATAGGAGGCTTCTCAACTAGTCAAATTGTTTTTTTTGTGCCTTTTGATAGTGCACAATATTCTACTTTAACAGAAAAGAGGCACATTGTTGGTTGTTTGTTGGAACACCAAGCTACCATGTTCTCTCTAATTCTCAAAACATATCATGTTGTGGAGTGCCTTGTCTCCTTGTTCCAAGCCTAGTTTCATTCATGTGTCCATTTAACACACTATTTGCTCCTTGGTCAAAGATGAATCCATAATCTTCAATACTTTTAATGTACTCAAAAATTTGTTTTATTACTTCAAGATGTGTCTCTTGAGGTTGAGACATAAACCTATTCACCATCCCTATCACAAATGCAATGTTTGGACATGTATTTGTCAAATGTATGAACAATCCAACCATTTCATGATACAAGGTTCTATTTATGTCCAATGATACCATATTGAAAGCAACTTAGTTCCTTCGTTCATGGAAGTATTTTGCAAATTGTAATCCTCTAATCCCCATCTCCATAGCTTGTTGTGACTATCATTTTACATAATGAGAATTCCAAATGGTAGATGAATGAACTCAACAAAAGTTTATCAAGCCTAGGTTGGACATTTCAACTATTTCATATGTTGAACTTTTAACCACTACATCTTTTGAAGGCAATCTTTGGTAAAGAATAGGTCATTGACATACAAAATTAGTATAACTGATTTTTTATTTTCTATCACATAATATAGATTATAATATTCATTTTTTTATAAGACCTTGGGACTTAAGGTAACAATCTATTTTTGTGTACCAAAATCTTGGAGGGCTTTGAGCAACCTACACACTTTAAACATCAAATTGTTGATTTTGACAAAAACTTCAACTTGAGTCATATATTTTTCCTTTTTTAAGTTCACCATTGAAGAAAGTTGTTTTTACTGCACTTAATGATGAATTATTGTGAACTACAAGTGTTATTGTGGATTTAATGGAAACCCATTCAACAACATTTGCAAAGTTTTATTCATAATTTAATTTTTATTCTTGTTCAAAACTTTTAGCAACTATTTTAACCTTTGACTTTTATGTAGTTCCAACACCTTTGTATTTAATTTTGTACATCCATTTTGGAGTTATTGGTTACTTACCTAAATGTAGGTCCACTAACTCCCATGTGTTATTCCTATAAATGGACTCCATCTCAAAGATCATGGCTTCACACCATGCAAAAAATTGAACACCTTCCATCAAATTCCCTGACTCTTTTATACCTAAGTAATGAGATTAATGTAACCTCACAACCTCAATAGCTTCTTTGTTGTTCTATTACATTTACAAGTTGGATGTTCAACTTTTGGCACATATGGTACATCAATAGATGAAGTTAGCTTCTTTTAAAGGTTGATTTTCATGAATTTCTTGGGCAAATCATGTTGAATATATAGGTAAACCTATGTGTGAATCAATGTGAAATGGACTATCATTTTTGTCATCTTTTAGTTTAATATCCTACTTGACATAATAATTTTAATGATTTCAAGAACTAAAGGATTTTGTTCTATCAAAATGTTCTGTTTTAAGTACCTAAAGTCCATGTTCATGATAATTTGTTAACTTACAAATTCAAAAAGCTTATATGAATTTGAAGCAATATTGTAACTAACAAGATGTAAGTTAAAAACTATGATTGAAATTCCTTTCCCCATCTTTTGAATATGGACATGAACATTACAACTAAAAATCATAATATGATTAAAATCAAACTTGTTTTTAAAGAATTTATCATATGGAATCATACATGTCTTTGCATGTGTTGTATGCCATTTCAAAATATAGGCTACTATTGTAGTACTAGGTAAAATAATTAATTAATTTTCAAATTTATGATTTGCCATGTGAATTTTTTATTTTTGACTTTTTGGCATATAAAAAATTTACATATCAAAATTTAATTCAGCTTTAGAATTCTCTTATTGTCCTCATGGTCAATGTGTTCACAACTAATGTGTTTATTTGTACTAGGCTAAGGTTCAATTCCAAATTCTTGTAATCTAAATTTTTGGAATTTTCGACAATAGGGTCAAAAATTTTACAAAAACTTTGGCATTTTTTTTAAAAATTTAGTTTATTTCAAAGTTGCCCATGTAGTATAGTATGTTGATAGCTTCACTCCACAGATGCTTAAGCACATTGTTTTTTAAGACAAGATTTTTTTCTACTCTGGTAACATTTTATTCTTACACTCAAATATTTCATGTTGTTGTGGAGTCCTAGGCTATGTTATTTTTATAAAATATGTTCTTGTTGCAAAAATCAAAAAATTACCTCGAAATAAAGCCTCCACCTTTATCCAATTTTAAACATTTTTTTTTGACAATTATTGATGTTTTCAATCATGGCCGTGAAGGTTTGGAATTTCTTCAAGGCTTCACTTTTTGACTTCAAAAAAATAGACCCAAGTAAAATGACTTTGACCATATGTGATAACCATGAACCACTAAATGATGAAATTTTCATTGATTCACGTAAATTTATGTGGATCAAATTTTTAATTCTTTTTGCTCATTGTTGGTTTTACCTTGGGAATCTTTCTCTATCTCGTTTGCCATTAAAACATTCCACACAAGTTTCAAATATACAAGCCAACTTCAATAATCGAAAAAATTTATCATGATTTGTGGGGAAATGGAGGCTTTGGAATTTAAGTGGCCCATACATTTACACCATAGTCTAGTTTGGCAAGTAGACTTTAGATTGTTAACATGAACACAAGGACTAATTTTGTCTATGTTTTACTCAATTTTGTATAAACCATTTGGTCCAATCATGGTAGGGGTACCACAACAAGAACAAGAGTTGTTCTATGTCTTTTATTTTGAGTCGTGAAACAAAATCATCATTCTAAAATGTAAAAAATGAAGGACACATATATGTATGTTTAATCCTTCAACTAAAAAGTGAAAATGTAGGTGGTAAAAATCAATTGAACAAATTTTGAATGTCATGTTAAAATATAAACCATAAAAGACATTTCCAAAATGACAAATTTTCATTTGGAGTCTCAAAATCCTAATAAAAAATCAAATAATATCCTTTTTAATGTTAATGCTTCCTATATTTCCTTCCAAACCTAGCCATTAACAAAATTAATATGACCATCTTTATTAATGTAACCTCTTTTATTAAAACATTCAAAATTCTAACATGAATTCCAAAAAATGTAATTTTTTATAATTCTAAAAATCTATGCCAAAATGTAGAACACATTGTATTCTATTTTTGGCCAAAATATGAAGCAATTTTAACAAATATTTTTATTCATGTTGATTCTTTGTCAATAAAGTTATGTAGTGCAACATGCTTTTTGAGTTGTGTTTTAAGAAACTTAAGGACATGTTAAAATCACATAAATCACAAACAAGCACAACCATTTTGATAAAAAGTATGTGAATATTTAAGGACCTATACAAAACTAGTATATAAATAAATTGGTAAATATAATATCATTCAAAATAATGTCCTAACAATGATTTTGGGGTAAATATAGTCCTTTTGTGTATTCTAACCATGATTGCCCCCATTAATTGAACTATTTTTTATTCCTTTTGTAACTGTTACATTTGGATTTTGTTTTCAATTATCAAACATTTTCCAAAGGCAAATAAATGACCTTTGTCACCTATGACACCTATGGATAGTGGATTTTTAATGATTATAGGGGCATATAAAACATTGGTGATTTTATTTATTGAACCATTATGAGCTTTAAATTGTGTCACGCATTCCTATGTTAGTACCTATTATTGCCATCACACATACAACACATAACATAGAAATACCTTAAATGGTACACCACATCCAAACCCCGACACACTTATAACAAGTAGGAATCCTTACTCAAAACATAAAAGAAAAATAATAACATTTGCATAAACACACAAAAATTGCAAAGCAAAAAAATATGTTTTAGAATCTCAAATCATTATAACATAGTAAACATAATTTCTTAGTTCAAACCTCTGAACTTGAGGTCAATAACCACCTTAATGAATAGTGGCATACTGTATATCGGTGTTAGGTAATTCCCAAATTTACCATAACCATGGGCATAAACATGGGGACAAGGTAACTTGTTGCTCACATGTTTGAATCCACACATTAAGATCATCCATATTGATTATTACTGTCACATCTTTTTGAAGCTGGTAACTCGAATTCACAACCAAATAATAAGAAATATGGTGAAAAAAATAAAAGAAAAGCTTCCCAACTAAACTTATACCCCATAGTTAACCCTGGTAATTATAAATCCCAATTTCGAATATGACCCTTGTGGAGCCCATACTTTTACAAACCTTTTTTTGTTGTCTACACCATCTACTAAATTAATTCATTTGCCTCAAGATGGTTTTGTGAAATTGTGTAATGATCAATTAGTGCCTTCTCACACAACTCTTGGAATTTCCCACAAATTTCCATACCTTGGTCTATGAGAATTTAAGCTAGAGTTTCAAACTTATTGAATACCTTATCCAAAAATATATATGTTGCCCTTTCATTATTATGATCTAGCAACAACACCAACTCTAACCACTTGGAGAAATGTTCGATCATAACCAAAACATATCAATCATGTTGAGGTGTCAAACTTAATGGAATGGCAAAATCCAAAAGGTGAAAACATCCTTGGGTGGTATTACTAGGAACATCACACCCTAATTTTCCTAAACCCATTGAACTTTGAAGAGTCATAGGAAATGTTTAAATGTATATGTTCGTAATTGTTTTTAATGAGTACATTTGTTAGGTTCCATAAATTTGAATTTTCAATAATATCACGAATATTGTGTATTTTGATGTTCCTAATCATTACATTTAAAAAAAGTTTTAGGAATGTCACACTAGTTCTTTTCTTTGAATTTTTTTGGTTAGGAACACAAATTTGAAACATGATTTGAGATTTTTTGGGGGAATTTTTCTTAATGTAATTTGGAAGTCATTCTATTTTTTGGTTTTTAGTAGGCAATTAATTGAATAAGTATAATTTAGTTATGAATTTCCAAAGTTAAGGCTATTGATGTCTAAAGGGGCACTTTTGATTAGGAATACAAAATTTTAAAATTTTTTAATTTTTAATTCCAAAGTAAACTTCAAGTTATATATTAGTGCTTGCAAGTGATAAACATTAAAAAAAATAAAATTATAGTTGTGAAAAAAATTATTTAGTAAAAGGCCCAAGAAAATGATTTGGTCGTTTTTGGTTCTTTAACCATTCTTTGAGGTGGTTCCTCGTGGTACCACCCAAGGATGCTTTCACCCGAAACTCCATAGGTACCCAAGCCCCATAATTGATAAGGGTTGTAGGTGAGGTGTAGATGCATTGAAAGATGCTTGAACTGACCACACACCATACATGTATAAATAAATTGTTGAACTTATAGTTACATCCTTCGCCATCAATACTATGTTTGGAATAAATTATATGTTTGTCAAATCCCAAAATGGCCCCAAATCTTATGAACATGCCTCATAAGGTTTTCATGATGTTCTAAATGAAACACAACTCGCACTCATCCATCTACCCACATTTATAAGAGGGAATTATCTTTTCACTTGAATCGCTTGGACCTATGCACAAGATAATTTCATTCCTTGGGTGTTAATCTAATCAAAACTTCACCTACTTGTAAATATGCAATTACATGTGCATCATCATAAATGTTTAAGGCACCAATGCCAAGATGTACAACTTGTCATGCTGTAACATCACCCCCCCTTACACCAACATAATTCACCCAATAGGAGGTGTAACATGTGAAAGATGAGGTGGAGTAAGTGGGTATGGTTGACGAAAATGGCTATGTTTTGCCAAGGCCAAATTGAAAAATCCATGTGAGGTAATTAAGATCCATAACTTTCCCCAAAATTTGTTTATGGGCTCCTTAAAAAATACTTAGCACAACAATGGTGCCAATGCAAAACCCCATGGCATGTTCCCATTCACTTGCATTGGGTTCCTCCATATTGGATGAATGGGAGTCCCAAATTGTCCTTGGGCCCCCATCCTTAAATGCATGAGATCGTGAAAAACTCAAGCATGTTAATAGGGTTGCTTGTGGAAGGTCAACCCTATTGACCATAACCAAAGGTGGTTGGTCATCATGACAAACTATGCATGAATGGTGTTCAAGATTCAATATATCATCCACCAATCATGTGGGTGACCTAGGAATGAGTTGATATGTTCATTGGATCACCTTTAGTGGTGTTATATTAATCCATATGCATAAAAATTGATGGGCTTGTGAACCAATTGTAACAACATCCACCTACATTGGGTCATCGATCCAAGCCCTAATATATTGCCATCCACCCAAAATAAATGGCTGAGAATACCCCACTAATGGGACATTTTCCAACAAGTATGCACATTGGTGCATCTATGTCTACTAAAAATATTGCACAACATGAATCGACTCTTAGAATAAACCCGACATGGGATTTGAAAGTCCTTGGCTTGTACTCACTTGTGAAAGACCTTGACATGGCCATTCAAAAATGATCACGACAATTTGCCCAATTCTAACCAAATCTAACACCCTAGCAAAGTGATGTTGCTTGGTAAGGAACGTTAATAACCTTGTATGGTTGATTTTAGCCAACAATGGTAACAAGTTGGAATACCTTTGTTGTACCATCATGACATTTTGTATAGAGGCTTGTTTGAATTGTGGATCCTTTTCATGGTTGTTGGCTAGCACTCAAAAGGCACATGACATAATGACATAACAACCATTCTAATAAAATGTGCACATCACCTTGAGTTTCAAGAAGCAATTGGAAAATTCATTGATGATGTTGGCTAGCACTCAAAAGGCACATGACACAATGACATAATAACCATTCTAATAAAATGTGCACATCACCTTGAGTTTCAAGAAGCAATTGGAAAATTCATTGGTGATGTTGGCTAACACTCAAGAAACATATGACACGACCACATAGCAGCCATTCTAATAAAATATGCACATCACCTTGAATTTCAAGGAGCAATGAGAAGGTTGATTAATGATGTTGACTAAAACTAAGAGACATATGACACAACCACAAAGTAACAATTCTAAAATGTGCACATACATCGTCTTCACAAAAAAATTTAATGGGAGGTAGAACAAGCATATTTTTCCAATGTCTAGGAACTTAGATGTGGATTTAGTACCAAGTTCACCAAAAAAAAAAACCTCAGTTTGGATTGTAGGCCAAGTTTGCTACCAGTGTTAAAACCTTAAATCCCACCAGCAACATCTAGGATCGTTTTTCAAGGGGCAGGTTTATTAGGGTTTTAGGGTTTCAGAGGTTTTTGAGAGCTTTTCCTTGCGTACTTCCTTGCAGAAACCATGTTTCGAAGGGTTTGTCGGACTGGAACTCGTGGTGAATCTTGTGGGTCTAGATGGCAACAATGCATCTCAAAGCACCCAAGCTCCATTTTAGGTGCAGATGTGCACTACAGGTTCTTCGAGCTCGCGCAGACCCACTGGCAATATCTGGAAGCTTTCTTCAAGAGGCAGGTTTACTAGGGTTTTAGGGTTTCAGAGGGTTTTGAGAGCTTTTCCTGGCATCCTTCGTTGGAGAAATCATGTTTTGAAGGGTTCGTAGGACTGGAAGTGGTGGTGAAGCTGGTGGGTCTGGATGGCAGCAATGAATCCCAAAGCACCCAAGCTCCATTTTTGGTGCAAATTTGCACCACAGGTTCTTCAAGCTCGCTGCGCGAGCAGCAACGTGGTGGGTCAATCCACCAAGCGGGCGGCAGCAGACGAGAGAGCTGCAAGACAGGAAGCAAGCCTATCACTCGTCCAGAGGTGCAAGAACCTCTTGGTAGCAAACTGGCGCGGTCAGTTGACAACCATTACTACTAGTACTACAACAAATGGTGCAGATCCAGAAGCTTCAAAGGTTTGGGGATCGTTGGTGAATTACACGCTTGTTGCAGGGAAGCCGGTGGTTTGGGTTCCAAGGAACGATGCTCATGAAGTCAACTTGCTGATGGATGACAGAGGCTCCATTGTCGTGGGTCACACGGACCCACCTCCTCTCGTCCACGCATGGCGAGAGGTAGGGTTCGTACCTCCACGTGCTGTTTTGCTGGGACCCTTCACTCCTCTGGAACCCCATGAGCAGGAATACGTGAAAAGGAGAGTGTTGAAGGCCCGGGATTCCAATCGAGAAGGGATAGAAAAAGCAGGAGCTGCGTTGCGATCCGTTCTTCAAGAGGCAGGAAGAAGCGCAAGTTCTCGCATCCATGCTCTCTCTACCATGGCCGAAGCTTCCACCACCGATTTTGCAATATATCGCTGCTCTCCCAGGTGAAAACCTAAAACCCAACATTCTGTCTGTGAGTGGAGGTTCTCTTGAATGCTACTGTGCAGGGATTTGCCTGCTGCTGGGTTTAGGGTTTAGGCATGGAAACCCATCAGATTTATACAGAAAAAATACAACAGTTGTTTGTGATGTCTGCTGCCACCATCTTAGAGGATGCTGTTGTTGTTGGATCCAGTGATCTGCATTTGAAACTGATTTGATCCAGATATGATGTTTTTTCTTTGCTTTTTTTCTGAAACCCAAATCCAGATCTGGGCAATTTGTGGATTTGCTGGGGGGGCGACATGAAGTGGCAGTGTCAGATATAGCAGGGGCAGCTACAGATCCTCTGTGTTCAGTATTGGCAGCACTTGTTGAGGGCATAAACCAGAGTGAAGCCCGCCGGTTTGCTCTGATCGTGTTCTGTGCAGTCTATTTACAAGTTCGTGCTCAAGATGCTTATATGTTTGCTGCGGATCGGTGGGGTTTCAATGTGCTCGCCAAGGTTGTGCCCACAAATGAATCTGCAGCTCTTGACACAAACAAGCTTTGGAAGGAGTTCAGGTTTGGATTTTCAAGGGAAGTTAGGGATGCTGAGGCATTCTGTTCATTGCTGGCAGAGATGGAGAAGGAGAGTCTTGAGGCTATGAACCGAGCTCAGGAAGTGGACCCAAAATTTCATGAGCACACCCCAAAACCTAAAACTGAGACTTAAAAAGTGTGTTCTTTGCTCCTCAAGATCATTTCTGGGGCGTCAATGGGCAACAGTTGGTACTGCGTTGTATATGGAGAGTAAGACCTGCAAGAAGAGTCAAGCATGTCATCAGTGGCACATATTGTTGCTGCTCAGGTATGCAATACTGTACTAGTACTGCCTGGAGCATCGGTTCATGATATTCCAGGTTCCAAAAATGTGGTCCTCAAATTGAGGAATCTTATCAGATTGTCTGCTGGATTCCTTCATCAGCTAATCTCTTATGCTGGGTTGGAACAGCATACAATTTCGCACCTTAATTGTTCAATTTGAATTGCCAGATTCCTCAAGCTTGTGAACTGGTGGACCTCAAGAAGGCAGTGCCAATGTCATGGTGGTGGACAGGAAAGTGACAAAAGAAATTTGTCTTTGGAGGAGGTGTGATGCATGCCCCCATGGGCAGTGGAAATATAGAAATGGCGTGTCATGAAATTGGGCAGAAAATTGGTTGATGTTGATGTTGACACTGGCTCTTCTATGACAAAACGTTCATGTAGGTAATGGTCTTCAACCAGTGCCTTAATTCTATCGGGAGTGGGGTACAACAACAAAATTAAGTCCATGCATTCTAGCAGGATTTGCACAATGCATGTGTAGTAGCATAGAGTGAAATCTGTCATTCCTTGCAGGTAAGTTAATGTGAACAATTACTCTTGATATCTGGAGTAAGGTGGCACTAAGATGAGTTCAGGTGTCCACACAATGGAATCCATCAGTTCACTCTATCCATTGCCAATTAATCTTTGTAGTGATTTCCAGGATGATGACATCAGTCAGAAATATTAGCAAAGAGTTGGCGCACTACAGTTTGCTTCCTCCAGGGCTTTTTGTCTGTCATTTTACTGCCTTGGAAGAGAGCAGCAAATTCACAACCTTCACATTCCGCCAATAACTGGTGCTGACTATACTTTGGCATTCCAATATGATAGCTTGCTACTGTACTGAATTTTGGGTATGGCAGAAAACTCAAGACACTCTTGTGTCAGGATACAGTCTAGAGAATTGATGGGATTTTAGAGGTGGTCAGGAAGTTGAGTGACACAATTGACATGGTGGTGAGAAGTGGCAATTGAATGTGAACCCTTTTAGTTGCAAATCACAAATTCAAATTCATTTTGTCTTTGTGGTCCATCTCCACACCTACATATTTTCCTGAAGTGCAAAGACTAAATCATAACATCAGCAGGATATGATGTATAACCACAACACTTTGGATCTGTGCTCTTGGCACCTTTAAATGCAAACTTTGATGAAATGGTTGGCATTCATCAACGCACTTACAGTGTGACCATCGTGTTGCTTTCTTAGCAAGCCATCATTGACATGCATTTTCAATTCCAGGAAGTTTACACTTGTACAACTGTTGGCAAAATTGTCAACTTGAATCTAGGATTTCTAAATTTCACTGCTAACAGGACTGTGATGTAGCTCCACTTTCCTCCATCCACCAAGTTCATTCTGCAAGCTAAAGCTACAGACAAAACATCTTGCAAAAAAATATACCCTAATTTTACCTAATTCAAAAGATGGAGCTCATGCTCCATCTTCTGCACTGCATCCACTGCTCCCCAAAACCATATCCTATGGACAAAAGATTTGAGCATTTCCTATCCTCCTCAATTACCCTAGGTTTATAACTGCAGAAAACAGGTGTGGAGATACTGGACCAGCCCTCTTCACAACAAGCTTAGTCAACATCTTCACTCTCTAGCCTCCCAATGTACTGGTCATAGAATTTAGCAGCATTCTCAAGGTCCCCTAGCTCCGTGTAGCAATCGGCTATAGCACCGTATGCCTCAGTGTTTCCTGAATGCTCCCCAGTTCTTTGTGATACTAAGAGGACCACATTATGGTACTTGATTGCTTCCTTATATTTCCCCTGACGCTGTAACGATGCACCTGCCATTCAACAGTGTGCATTCACCATCCGAGTACTCAAATCAGCATTTTTTGCATAGTTATGAAATGGTTATTCTATAACTCACATGATGATCTGCTCAACAGTGTACCTAAATCTGTTCCCAAATTCAATCAAACAAATGAAGAACTTGCTTATGAGAGTGCTGAGAAATAGTCAGCATGTATCATGTATACAACTAGGGTTAAGTTGGAATCTCCACAAGGACAGACTTACCAAGACCACGAGCTGCCTTTTTCTCCTCAACACTGTCCTTGAGCTGCCTAGCAATGGCCAAAGCTTCTTCAAACTCCAAAAAAGCTTGTGCTGGCTTTTGTTCTCGCAGCAGCCGCTTTCCACCTTTCAGTCGCTGCATTAACTCATCCCTTGTAGGATCAGAACGAACGGGCATCTCCATTATCCGACCAGCCCCAACAGGTGCATAGGTCAAAGAGGGTGCATAAGACTCAACCCGTGATTGGCGTCGCAAGTTCACATTGATTTGGCGAAGCTGTGCATTGATTCTCTCCAGCTCATTCTTGCGTTGCCGTGCAATGATTCCTGCACCAGAGTCCAAAACCCCACCCCTGCCAATTTTCTAAGATTTCTAGGGTTTGGCACAAATGATGCATCAAGCAACTCTGACTTGGGGGAAAATAACACACACGCACAGAATTCCAAAAAGGCTGAATTGAAGGACACACTAAGAAAAACTAACCTCCCACAGCTGCTCCAGTGAGTGCAACAGCCTCAACAACACATGCAATTACAATGAGGGTGCTTCCATTTCCGCCTGCAATTTCAGTGCATGCATCTGCCAAAGACTCTGCTGCCCTTGCTGCATTTGGCTCCAACAGTAAACTACTTCCTGCCAGCGCTGCCATCCCCAGCACCTTTGCCCATTTCTGCAACTCTCCTTCCTGTAACCCCAGCTTCCACCCCACTGAGTCTCCTTCTTCCGGTATTTTCCCCTCATGTAACATCATGATCTTAAATGCCAAAGCCTGTTAGTAGGACACGAATGCAGTCAGCGATTTGAAGAGCAGCAAAGCAAAGCAACCCCAGACCTTGTTGGATGACGGCTGTGGAGAGATAACAACAACCGCAGGTGGAACTGCTGGTTTCCGCTGCAAACTCCTGCAACTTTCAAGGCTGCAACAAGAGACCTGCCTTGTGGAGGATGCACCCTTGGGGAGACTGATCACACCCGGGACCTCCTTGCTCCTCCTAGTTCCAAAGCTCCAGTTCCTCCTCCTGCTACTCAGAGGGAGGTGGGTGAGATGGGAAACAGAGCAGGAAACCGCTACACACTGGGCCAAGGCGGCGGTCGTGGTCACCCCCTCCATGGCTGCTACAGCAGCTGGAACAAAACCTCCTACTACCCACATGCACATCAAGCAACAAGAAGAAAAACCCAACAACAAATTTTTTTTAAACAACAACAGACAAAATTGCCGGGATCTATCTATCTATCTCTGCATCTCCATCTCTCTCCATCTCTCTCTCTCTCTCACTCTTTCTTAGGATTGAAAACTTCCTTCAGCATTTGGTGAAGAGTTTTTGGGATTTTAGGAGATGGGTTGTTTTGGGAGCAAAGGAGGAGGTAGGTAGGTAGTAGGTCCCAACTCTGTTGCCTACTACCTAGTGTGTTTTGTGCCTTATCTGCTTGAGTACCTACCTACCAACCTGAGGAAAATCTGACTCATCTTCTTCATCTCAAAGTTTTGAGCCATGTGATTGGCTCTGCCTATAAAGGTTTAGGGTTTAGGGTATGAACTGCAGGAACAAAATGGGTGGGGAAGACACTAGAGGAACAAGGGGTGTGTCACACACACTGTAGCCTCGCCATTCAAATTAAAATGTATCTTAATAAGGCAAAAGAAGAATTATGGAAATTCAAATATTTCACCATGCAAAAATATAAACTTCAAAAAAATCCTCTACAAGAAACCAAAATCCTTCAAGATATCATCACTCTATAATGACTAATCTCAAGTTTCAACACATATCTTGTTTCAAAAATCCTCATATAAAAATAAATAGACCTATTATTATTACCTAGTAGGGGCCAAAATCCCTTAAGCTACTATATACTCTATAATGAATCTAAACACAATAATTTCCTTGCCAGCAAAATTGGTTAGTTTTCATTTGGTCCCAGACTCTGAGGAATGTTCACCAGCTTGTTACTTATTGGGGGAGGGGGGAACTTGGCACACTGGGCATGTGGATCTTGCACACTGGCCATGTGGATCTCGCACACTGGCCATGTGGACATTTTGAACCTGTCCATTTGTATCTTGTAATAAGGGGACTCAAAAGAAGCAGAAAAGGCCATATGAAAACCACTATGATATGGATATGTGCATGCTTGTTAGTAGTTTTAGCACCCTTGTTTTTTCAATCATACTTTTAAGAGATTAAAGTTATCATCCCTAAAGTCAGGCGATTAGGGGGCGAGAACGGCCAGTTTCGGCATAATGGGGGCGGCATCAAATGCTTAACTGGGAATGAAATTTTACAAAACGAAATAACTGGACCCAAACTAGTTTTTCCACGAATTTTGGTGGTAAACTGAGTTTCATCCCCTCTTTCCTTTTCCCTGAGCGCCTTCACTGCTGCTACCTGTATAACTACTATAATTACTCTCGAACCTTGTGCATTAAATGTGGAGGTTCAGCATAATTTCCTTACTTTGTGGATGCCATTCAAAGAGGGGATAGGGGGTGAAAGAGAGGGTGACTTTAGGGATAACTTTATTTTATTGCTACCTTCAGGTAACCTATTTTTGCTATTCATCCATTTGTAATATGGATCTGATAATATCACAAACCAATGAACTTATTTTATGTAATTTATTTTGGCTGTTCATATATTTGTGACATGGACTTGGAGGAAAGCCCATCATTTGGGCCCCCAAGATATCATATGAAGAGTGTAACAATACTGCAAAGATGGGTCATGAATTATGAGCACTCTCCACAACTAAGGGCAAGCACTAAACAAGTGCAATGAATTAAATGTGGCACCAAGCTCAACACAATACAATACATTCCTCAATAGGAAAAAAAAAATTCAGATTTTTTTATATTGTACTTGTACAATGGGGAATGGTTTAAAATTTTTAATAAATATTATTCAAAGGTTAAAAACTAACGTAGTGGTTAGAATCCCCCCTTATAGCTCAAAGTTCTTGGGTTTGAACCTTTTTTTAAATTATCTTTTTCATCCACAAACAAAATGGATGAAAACAAATTCCTGAAATAAAAAGGGGGTTCATTTGCTTTTTGGGGAACAACCATGTTCCCAAAGGAACAAGACTTAAGTTGTCCCCAGGAGCAACCATGTTCTCAAGGGAGAAAAAGTTCTTTCTTTTTGAAGACATGATTATTCCCTTGGAAAAAAAGGTTTATGTTGCTACCATGGGCAACTTAAGCTCCTTTTCCTTGAAGACATGATTATTCATGGGGAAACATATGTTCCAAATCTTTTAGCAATCACAGTTATTTCATAGTTGTTTTTATGTAGACTTGCGACCTATCATGTGAAAGGTCTTGAAGAAAGCTACAACTTTGTAATTGGAAACATTTCAATTAGAAGTCATATACAAAATTTATATTCACACAAAGTTTTAGACATAATTGCTCCTTAGGGGGAATGTGATTGCTTTTTGGGGGAAATGTTCCTTGGGGAGCAACCTCTAAACATGCTCCCCCAATGGGCAACCATGTTCCCTTGGGAGCTATTGTGTTTGAAATTTTATGTGAACATAATTCTTGCATGTGAGTTCTCTTTGAAGTGCTTCCAACTACAAAGTTTTAATTCTCTTAAGGACCTTTTCAACGATAGGTCGCAAAGTCTATATAAAAACAACTATGAGATGACTATGATTATTAAAAAATTCAAAACATATGTTTTCCTAGGGAACTTGGGCCTTTCTTTAGGGAAGTTCATTGTTTCTGAAGAAGTTGACCTTTCCCTAGGGAACGATCATGTCCTTGGGGAGAAGGAACTTAAGTTGCTTTGGGGAACAACTTAAATTTTTTCTCTCTCGTGGAGTAATCATGTTCATGTGGAAAAGGAGTTTAAGTTGCCCCAAGGAACAATTTAAATATTTTTTCCCCTGGACAACAATCATGTCCCCTAGGAAGAAGGAGCTTAAGTTTGCATGAGGAACAAATGTGTTCAAATATTTTTTGATTGTAATTTTTGCATATTAATTCTGATTTAAATATTTCCATGTACAAAGTTGTAGTTTTCCTCAAAACCTTTCCAATGATAGGTTGTAATAACATATAAAAAAAAATGAGATGATTGTGATTGCAAAAACACTCAAAACATATGTTTCTCTAAAGAACTTAGGCCTTTCCCTAGGGGAAATACATTGTTCCTCAAGGAAGGTGCCCTTCTCCTTGGGGAACTTGGCCATTTCCTCAAAAAAAAAATTCATTGTTCCCAAGGGAAGTTGTATTTTTCACCAAGGAATTTTTCTTACTCCATGGGGAACTTGTTTGAAATTGGCACTTAGTTCTCTTTTGCCGGGAAGTTACTTCATAAAGGCAATTAACTTCAAAAATTATTTAAATGTTCTATGGATTTTTTCATCCACTTTGTTTATTGGAAGGAGCTTTGGGTTGAAAGGAGGATTCTAACTAGTACACCATTTTATTTTTCTTTGAAACTATTATTTAAGAAATATACTTACAACATTAATCATTGTTTTTTCTTCCTATTGGGCATTGTACTGTAAATGTGTCGAACCCGATGCTATATTTAATTTGTTGCGCTTGTTTAATGTTTGCCACAACTAAGTACCCACCAAATTTGACAAGTAATAAATAAGGTTTTAACATATGATTTATTTTTTTCAATAGAAATATTCAACTTGAAGTCCTTTCCAACTTTATTCAGTTGGATTTTAAAATAAAAAATTCATGACTTTTTGAGTAAATTTGTGAAGTTTGGTTGAACTTTCGTATTGAGACTATTTTTTGTTCAAATGTTAAATAAGGGTTAAATGAAAGCTTGAATGGAATATTTGTTTGAAGGAAGTTCAATAGAGTTCTTTAAAGGAAAGTAGGACCTAAACCCTACCTACATAGTAGCCAAGTACGTAACCTTGTTAGGAACTAATCTATTATTTTTTTGAAATTATTAGAAGTTTTGGAAAATACATGCTTGCCATGCCAAAAATCTGAATAAAAGTCTCAAGCACAATAACTTTATTATAGTATAATGTTGAATTGTAAATTATATTGAACATAATCGACCCCCCCAAAAAAATATTATTAGGCCAAACCAGCCTACTAAGATACTATCCTTGCCAAGGACATCTTTGGTAAATAAACTCAATGTTGCAAGTGTGAAACATACAAAAGTTGTGGAAAAGTGAACATTATTTGACAAATATACCAAGCCATTGCTAAAGAATTCTTATTTAAATTGATTAAATTGTGTTTTTAATCATATGTTAAGGAATGCAAATTTGTATGTACAAAGTAAGTAAATTCATTTAAAGCACGATTTGCTTACAACTAAGTAAAATTTAATCTATGTATCGAGGCATGGACTTCATGCCTTTTGCATTTTTACTAACTTTCATGACAATTATGAACTAAATTGGGTGAACTTCATCATAAAAACCCACCAAAGTTCCTTTCTAGACTCTAAAATCACATACTATTTATGATCCATTAAAACTTATGATACACCAATGCTAACAAATATATTTGTTATTGGTCACATTGACTTTCTTTAAATGTCATTAATGTAGCTTGTGCCATTGGCTCAAGTGTGACTTGGTTACCTAACTAAATTTTCCGCCCAAACCTATTTTTTGTAATTTAATTGAATTTCCAATGACAAAGATCATTCAAATTTCCACATTTCCTACACCTTGGGTCTAAAATCTTTCAAACCACCTTCATTGAAGGTTTTTAAACAATATCATGAAATCATTTAGACCATGTTCATTTTTGTGTTTTGGAACTTGTGAAAATTTATTCTTGACATTTGCAAATTTTGATTACATGTTCATCTATAGCTTGTGGGTTTGTACACAAAACATTGTTTAGAATTTACACAACACTAAATTATCATACTTTCACCTTCCACAATCATTTCTTGAAGTTTGTGTGAAAGATTGATACCTCAACAATTTCAACACAATAAATAAAAATTTATAATTTGAAAATCTTCATTGGTGCAACATTGATGAAATCTAGGACACATAATGAAATATCACATTGTTGAAGAAACCATTTTCACACATTTCAAACATTTCAACCAACTAATAAATTGCTTCCAACTACAAATGAATTGTAACAATTCTCATAACTTAATAACATGCCATAAAATTCAAATTATTTTTCAATTGATAATTTCAATGATATTGAGAAAAAAATTCCAATTTTTTTTTTCATTAACCTTGTTTTCTAACAATTTCAACAAACTTGTCATCCATTTCTTTACAAATGGAAATCAATGTGTTTACATTAGTTGTCACCTAAAATTTCAACCTTCAAAACATGTTTTCCATCTCACACCCGTTGACATCTCCAATTTTGTCTTCTAACCTTTTTACTACAACTTTCTCCTTAATGCTTTGATGACCTTGATTTTTGGTAACATTGCTCTTTCCTTGCTTTGATGAGAGAGCCTTCACATCTCCATCACTTGCCAACTTTTCATAATCAACTTGGAAAGGATGCACAATAGATAGTTTAACATGTATTTGAAAACCACCATCCTATTTACTTTTACACTATGTTAAAATATTTTCAAACAAACTCCTTTCATGCTCATGCAAGTTTCTATCTTGAGCAATGTGAAAGGATGCAAGAAAGGAAGAGAAAACCTATCAAAGACTTCGAAAGATGGAAAACAAAAATAAAGAGAAAGAAAGACGTTCTTATTAACAAAATATCATTCATAAACAAGGAATTCATTGACTCTTGCAAGCCATTCAAACTCTTGAACCATACCCACACAAAATCATTCTTGTCCAGTATTTCTCTTGGGTGTCTTTCAAGATTTTTCATCCATTTTTGTTGTCACCTAAGTGTCATATAAGATCTTAACTCTCTTAGGCTCAGGATCTTGTGTGAAGGAAAGTTGAAACAAGATCTCCATTTGACCAAAAGGAATGCTTGATTTTTGGCTCAACGTCCACTTGAGCCATAGTCTAATTGGGGGCCTTAATGATCATCTCTTTTCATAGTTGTGATTACCTATATGTGTATTGAACACTCACACCACAATCATATTTTATATATTGATAATTGTACATGTTTTACAACAAGCATTGATTTTTTTTCATATGTAAAATTTATTAATCATATGATGCCACTTGCACAATGCATTGAAATTGATTTGCATGACCACCACGCAATGCTTTAAAAAAAAAAGAAATTAGGAAAATTATGGATTTTTTTATAGTGTAAATTCGACTATTTTTTGCTAAAAATTGGGGAAAAATCTGAAAATTTTGTGAAATTTGCAATATTACAATGGGGAAAAAAAAGACTTAGGCATTATGGTTTCAATTATGTCATAAAATCATTATGCTTTCATGCAAAATGAAAAATTAATTAATTGTATGTGTAATGAAAACATGTTCAAACAATCCCAAATTTTACAAAAAAAAAACCAAAAGCCCCATTTTAGCATTTACGATTTAACCTACCTAGTATTTATATCTTTGGGTCATGCTTGTATTGTTGTGTTGGTTTGCTTTTTTCAAAAAAATAAAAATAAAAAATAAAAACAATAAAAATAGTGTTTACACTTCTCCATGTTGCATGTCGTGCATCATGTGCATGAAAAACACAAAAAATTACATATGGGCTTTGTGCTAGTTTGTATTACCAATGCCAATCAATTGACATAAGGTCAAAATATTAATATATTTAAAAGTTACTTAAATAAATTAGTTTAAAAATAATAGATGAAACCCCATTCTAGTATATATTATTTTAATAATTTTTATTTGTGTGGGTCATGCTTCTTCATTTTCCCTATTTAAGTATTTATGATTTAATATTATTCATGCTTTTTTTTTTTTGCCCCCCTCGAATTGGTTTTCTTTGTTAAATAAACACACAAAATAATTTTAATTTTAAAAGAACAAGAAAGCTGTGTTTACACTCCTCCCTGTTTGCATGTCGTGCCACCCAGTGCACAAAAGAAAAACCAGAAACAATTATGGATGAAGTCACGGATAGATAGATGAGTAACGAAGGCCCACGTATGATACGAGCCGTAATAATCAAAAGAAAATTGAGTAAAGGAGGATGAGAAAGGATGAACGTATGGATGAGATATTTGAACAAGAAAACTGTGTTTACACTCCTCCCAGCTGCACCCTTGCACACAAAAAACGGAAGCAAATTACGGATGAAGATATGGATAGATAGATGAGCAACCAGGGCCCACGGATGATACGAGCAGTAATTATCAAAAGATAATTGAGTCAAGGGAGATGAGACAAGGATGAAAGTATGGATGAGAGATGAGGAGGAAGGGAAAATCGGGGGAAGTGACACAATCGCTCGCTCGCTTGCTCGCTGGCTGCTGCTTCCGCCTGCTCCCTCCCTCCAACTGCTCGCGCGAGCGACGCACGAAATTTTGGTGTTGGATCAAGGTTTTTGGGTGTCGCCGGATTGTTGCAAGTCCCTTGTGGAAGGTGAAGGAGAAGCTCTGAAGCTCTGAGTCCAAATCCTGCCAAAAACGGACGCGAAAATCGCTTAAACGACGAAAGACTAGTGTTGTCGTCTGACGACGTGTGGAGCTCGAGATCGACGCGAAGGTCTTAGTTTTAGAACTTTTCTGACTAGAATTTTCATTGAGTGAGGAGAAGGCGAGAGTGAAGAGGGCAGGTGGGCCTCGATTGTTAGGGAGGGGGGGGAGAGAGAGAGAGAATGGATCCGTGGGAAATGGGGCAGAGAGGAGGTCGAATGGGCGGCGGAGGGGGAGGAGGGGGGAGAAGGCCAGAATCGATAGTAGGAGGAAGAGGAATGGGATCAAGCTTTACAGTACTACACCAACCGCTCATCGGCATGATGCCTTCTTCTCAGCAACAAGGAAACAGTTATTTCGAGCTTGCAAATGCTCCGCGACTAGTGCAGCAGCAGCAGCAATATCCGAATCATCACTCCGTTGTGGTGTCGTCTTTCAGAATGGGTAAGTATCCAGCAGCGGCTCTGGCAACGACGACAATTCCGTCCTTGTCTTCAGGTCAGGCTTTCTATACCGTTGAGTCGTTAGAGGGAGCAACCATGCTTCCGACGACTCTCGGAATTCTTCCTCCTACTCCTATTCCCTCTTCCCTGCATGACAACAGACGAGGAGGAGGAGGGTTAGGTCACGTCGTCGGCGTCGGCGGCGATGCTCCGGTGGTGCTTCTTCCCAAACCCTATTCTGCTCTGCATTTGAACGCTCGACCTCCTCAGTATGGTGCAGCCTCAGAACAGAAAGAGAATGGTGTTGTTGCTCAAGCTCCTCCTCCCCTCCTGCCCACGCCTCCCTATTCTTCTGCATTGCATTTGAATGCTCGACCTCAATATGGTGCAGAACAAGTAGGGGATCATAGCAGTTACATGGACAGAGAGAGAGAGCATCAGAGGTACAATGGACATGGATTGTACTCTGATAGACCTGGGCCTTCTCAGCCATATCCAAATTCTTTAGGGTTTGCTTTTGGATGGCCAGCTGAGAGGGAACAAGGTGGCAGTAAGTGGCAGCAGAAGGGAAGAGAGTTGGTGAAGGATCGAGAGAAGGGACGAGATAGGGACCTCCTTCACGCTTCGACTGAGGTCAGTATTTCAGCCAAAAAACAGAGCTCAATATCAGAGTTGGAATGTTGACGTGCTAGAAATTTTACAGGCTATTTGATACCTCCAAGAAGCTTGATCTACAAGGATTGGCTGCAGATTAGCATGCTCTGTGCCTGGTCTTTTCAGTGTTGTCCTGAAGGATTTTGATTGGCTACATCTTGTGGAGCAACCAACATGTTGAAATCTTCCATTGAAGTCTGCTTGTGAGCAACCCTAAATCAGTGAAATGCAGCACAGAGTCTTGAAACAAAGTTCCAGAATGGTTGTCATAGTCGATTTGTCTGTTGCTCCAATGCTATTGAGCTTTCCCCCTGCAGAGTCAACCCATGCATATACTGAGGAGTGTAGATTTTGTGCCATCGTAGAGAATTGACCATGTTTGTGGGGATTGTTTGGTTTAAGTTTCAAGGCCGGGGATCTGGCAATAGGTGGCAATCCACCAATCCTGTACCCCCCTCTGCAATTCCACTCACTCCCAGGAACATGCCACCTGTGAACATCAAGCCAAAAAAGAAACCAGTACCAGTGTTGGGACCAGGAGGGATAGGCTGGTGTGCAACATGTGAGGTGGAATGCAAAACTGCTGACATGTTGCAACAGCATCTTGCTGGTAAGCGTCATCGCAAACATGTTAGCAAGCTGGAGTCCGAAGTAGAGGGAGGTTCACAAAAAGCTGATGGATCGCAAACTGCTGCAAGTTGCAGCTCTGAAAATGCCTCAGAAGGTTGGGGCAAACGCAGTGCTACAGTGCCAGCTGAGGATGATGACATGGTGCTAAAGAAGCCCCGACCTGTCGACAACACCCTTGCTCTCAGCAGTCATGCTGCCGCACCTGAGCAGTGTGAGCAAGAGTCTGATGCAGGTTGCAGATCCTCAGGTATCAGCACCACAATGCCTCTCTCTGCAACAACTATCAAGAGCCCAAATGGTAGTGACGATGGGGTTACAACTTCAAATGGTGTTGGTCACGTGGGTGGTGGTGGTGGTGATGGTGATGGCAGTCGAACTTTGAATGGTGGTAGTGATGTGGGTATGACTTCAACAAATGGTGATGGTGATGGGTGTACAACTTCAACTATCAATGTTGAAAAGGTGGCAAAGTCTGCTAGGGACAAGGGGGACAAGGAAGACATCTGGAAAACAATGCCTCCAGAAGACTTGGTGCGTAGTGACATTGGAGAAGCTGTGAAACTTCTGGAGGTGTTAATAGACAATAGGTAATCCAAGGACTCAAGTAGCCAGGTAGCAAAAGGAAGATTGATAGTTGAGGTAACTGTAGTGAGCAAAAGTAGAGGAGAAAAGAATCACAACAATGTGAACTATTCTTGCTGCTTGATCATTTCTTTCATGTGGTTGCCTTAGGGCCACAAAGAGACTCAGCAAGAACAGTTGAGCCTTCCGGATTGGTCCCCACATGTTATATCATGGCCTCTCAGTACTCTTTTGAATTAAGGAGTGTGTGTACATTGATGGTCATCCTTGGCCTTGGAACTTAAGATTCTATCATTGAGAATTCTGACTAGGTTTTGCTCCAGTTTCTCAGATTACAGGATCATGCATGAGGAAGATTTTGTGCTGCCTGTGCAGGGTGAGCACTTGAACACATAGTGATTTGTTCTTGGCAGTTGGTTTCAGTGAAGGGATATGTTAAGTGGTAGGTAAGGCTTGAGGATGGGGGTGTTACTAGAATGAGGAGTCCACCTGAGGTGGGAGCCAAGGGTGGACTCTGAATTCTGGTTACACTCACTGTTTGAGGGCCTTCCCTCATGTAAAAATCAGGATAAACTTTCTTCTCAGCAGAGTGACAAAAAACAGCAAAAACAATAGTGCCAAAAGAATAGTGCATATTCTCGAAGCCACAGCTTCTCAGTCTTTATACTGGTGATCCTCCCCATTTACTGTTGGTGATCATCTTGCAACACAAGAATCAGCACATGTTCATGAACGAGAAGAAATGCTGTACCAGAAATATCAGAAATAGCATGACACACCATAAGAAACACTGTACTGGAAATAGCACAGAAATAGCACGACACATTAGAAGACACACTGTACCAGAAATAGCATGGCTTGTTGCAGATTTGGTCTAGAAGGAAGATGGTTTGGGGCTGTGGGACATGCTGCTTGTGGTGGTCAGTGGCATCTTACTCAGCTGGGCTCCATATGAGATTGCTTTCCTGCCCATACTTTAGGCCACACCATGAGTCATTGGACAGCTCCCTGGACACCAAGCAAGGTGACCCTTACAAAGAGAGATGTGGAGACAAGCAAACCTGAGGAGGCGGAGACATGCCCAGAGGATTCAGGTGCCTCACCCAAACAAGGATCTTTTTGGCGTGCCCCAAACTTGAAAAGAAGATGTTCCAAATCTTGAGATGGACAAGTGAATTTTCCAACTTCACATTTGCAAATGCTAGAGTTGCAAATCGGAATTGCAAATTGAAAAGAGGAGATTTCAACCAACATGAAGAGTATGTGTGTTCATGCAGGTGTTATCACATCACTTGTTTCAACCCAATCTGTGAGTCAACTTGATACACGAAAACAAGCTGAGGAAGAAGCAACATGCATACATGGAGCTGTTTGTGGTCACAAGTAATGAACTTCTGAAAGCTCACCGGGCAGTTATTGCAGTCGTTAACAAAGTTCTACTATCCTGCCATACTTGAGAGGCCATGAAAATGTGTTCAAGGTTCAAGGTAACATTGCACATTTGGGGTCTCTCCTGTGGATCTGGATTCACACAGCTTTTGGCCACCTCAGCAGCCTTACATGCCCAGTCCAGTGGGAAGGCATCCCTGAGCAAGGGATCTATCCAGCCCCGTATCCTACTTCGAGGATCCTTATCAGCAAAAATTGCTGCTATCACATCAGGCAGGAATGTCTTTCTCAGACAATTCTCATCCAGGTCCTGTTGAAGTTGCACAGCTTCCTGCCCTGACAGAATCTCTAGTAAAATGACACCAAATGCAAAAACATCTATTTTTGGGGAGATGAAACCGTGTGCAGCATACTCTGGGGCCAAATATCCTGTGATGCCAGTGATGCGAATGCTGCGTGACCGCCCAACTGATCTTCCTAAGGACCGCCCAAGAAACTCTCCTAAACTTTTGGCACTTGCTCCATTATCTGTGTTCTCATTTATCCTTCCAGCACTATTTATCCTTCGAGGAGTAGGTGCACTTCTGGCACTATTTACCCTTTGAGCACCAGGTGAGCTTCTGGTACTATTTATCCTTTGAGCACTAGGTGAGCTGACTTCTACCAGAGGCTCCACAGAACATTCTCCTTTCATCTGTGCAACTCCAACTTTAGCAATCCGGGCATGGAGCTCACTGTCCAAAATAATGCTGCTGCTCTTGATGTACTTGTGTACAAGTGGAGGGACTGCATGCTGGTGAAGGTATTCAAGGCCCTTGGCAACATCAAGGGCAACTTGAAGTCTTGCTGTCCAGGAATTAAGAACTGTGAAAGCAGGGAAGATGCTGCTGCGCAAGCATTCCCTCAAAGTGGCACCTGTAATGAACTCGTAAACAAGATAGACTTGATCACCCCTTATGCAGCCACCAATCACCTTGACAAGATTGGAATGGTGCAAGTTACAGAGATTTTTTAGTTCGGCAACAAAATTTATGTCTCTGCTCCCCTTATTCTCTTGAACTATTGCCACATCCATGCCCATGACTGTACCTCGGAAGACTGAGGCCCCAACCTTTCTTGAAGGGTTGAAATGATCTATTGCCTTTGCAATGTCTCCATAATTGAATATGTATGCACCATCTGGAAGCATACCCTTCAAGTTTTCAAGAGACTTTGAACTGTCCACTGAGGTTTGTGAGCCCCTTGAGAATGTCAGGCTTCTAGTGTAGCTAGTAGGTAAGTCTAGGCTCATGTCCTCAGTAGTTTTCTTGGATTTGCCTCTCAGGGAGGTTGTTTCCACTTTTGATGATACCTGCCTTGACAATCTGCGTTTCACCAGACACATGGTGATGATGAAACTCACTAGCTTGAGCTTGCTTGTTACTACACCAGTAGCATGGTAGGCCAGATCCAGCCCTCAACTAGCTTAACACTCCTCATGAATGGTCTCAATGTAGGGTACCTGGCAGCTCACAATCTTCAGCCATCTCTGTTGTCTTCAGCATTCTGGTGAACATGATGTCTTATTGACAGCCTGCTTTCAAAAAAGAAGCACTGAAAACAAGACCAAACACTCTGCCTTGATCAGTGGACTTGCCAGATCCCATAACCATTAGTCTATCAGTCTAGAGAAAATTTGCAGTGTAATGTGAGCACAGAGGCAGACAACGAAAACTGACATCATAACTGACCTTGCATCTAGACTACACTCTTCTCAAAGTCTTAGTGTGGGCATCTCAAATTCAACAGTGACTACAACTGGAATGGTTAAAAGTACACATCTTACATTTGGGTTGAAATCCACATGCTGACTTGAACTGGAACCTTCACTAAACAAGGAATACCTGCTCATCAGACATGCTTCTACTAGGCAGTAATGTTTCAGTCCTGTAACATGAGTTAATGTACATAACATGCAGTATTTGTGCATGAAATTGCCAAGAGGTACTCACTTTCTTGAGGATCTTGCAAATGAATGGAGAAATCAATATCCTGTTGTGGAAGCTTCTGCCCGTGGTTGACTTGAAAGGAAGTGATTTTGATTTTGGTTCGCACTGTCCAGATCCAACAAGCCTGACAAGACCCTTGTTGCTTCTGGGTGAGACGTGCAAATTTTGCTCTAGCTGGCAAGAAGAAGTGAGGTCTGTGCTGGTGGCAGTGGTGTTTCCTATGTTGATTCGAGGTTGACATGATTGCCTTTCATAGCCCCAAAGGAAGAAGATACTCACAGAATGGTATGCTCCATTGAGGAGATTTGAATGTTTTGCTTAAGCGAATTGCCTCCCATCCATCAGATGATGGACATGCACGAGGCCGAGTATTGCACCCTGTCGTCTCTCAGTCAGGTATTGGAAGGAATGATGGACTTCCAGAATTGTAAAAAATATGCTCAATCCAACAACTCCTCTGACCAGCAACAAAGTCGCCCTACTTCCTCCATCCAGGTTTTGAAGGAACAATGTGCAGGGGAGAACTGACAACGTCACGTTGAACAGCCAAACCTCGAGCACATATCCCTAACCCACATTCAGTAGAAGCAACGGGAAAGGAAAAAAGAAAACCACCTCAGAGTAAGAGGCAACAAAATCAGTGCCTGCCTGCCTAACCTGGACTCCACAACGGATACCCGAATTTGCAGAGCTGGCCACAGAGTTCATAGAAAGGAAATTCACCGGGAGCTCACAACATGGCAACAACGGACACTATGCTGGTAGGTAGCTTCAAAGACAGATCTCTCTCCAACCTGCACGTGAAGAAAAAAATCCGCAGATTGTCATATGCGCCAATTCCAAGAAAAGGAAACCAAGGCTAAAGCAACAAAAACCGAGCGCTCCGGAACGACCACAACACAAACAGAGGGGGAAAAAAAAAAAAAAACAGAAGAAAGAAAAACTGATATACCTTCAAAAAAAAGCAATCTCTTTGACAAGAATTCTCTTACCGCCACAACCTTATCGAGCACCCCCACCAGCCAGCAAACCACAATACACCTATCGCAAAAGACAACAGA
>Ga0116227_10000513_pt1 | contig 75799 bp, 37 predicted proteins | sample S1TSphgellanicum_FD_89693 | JGI IMG/M metagenome (GOLD analysis project Ga0116227, IMG submission 89693) | Host-associated microbial communities from peat moss isolated from Minnesota, USA - S1T2_Fb - Sphagnum magellanicum MG | ecosystem: Host-associated > Plants > Peat moss > Unclassified...
AAATGGCCTCGCATTGGCCATTCGGACATCTGCAGCCCAAGTTATGGGCAAAAGAAGGGCCGGGAGTCAAATTGGCAGTTTGACTCCCGACCACTAAAAGTCGAGAATCGGCCCTTTCCTGACGTCGCCTTAGGGAGTGCGACATGGCGTTGGAAAGATCTCGACGAGGGCTACAACTTTGGTTTAGACCTTGTTGTGATCGAACTCCCCAGTCAGGAGTTATGACCGTTCAAAGTTCCGGGAGTCCAGCTGGGACAGTTTCGGGACTCCATTTCGAGAGTCTCAACAAAATGTGCCATTTGGATGTAGCCTTGTTAACCAGCCGTAGAGAATACTATAGGGAGTAAGGTGGTGGCTTACTCCCGAGTTCGGGCCGTGGTGTCTTGTGTGTCCAAGTGCCCGTGGCAAGTCCCAACACCCAAGGGTGTCCCAAATGCTAAACTAACCCTCTTCAGTTGGTTTTTGGATGCAGATTCACGTGAGCTAAATTAGTCCCTCTTCCTAGTTTAATCCTTGGGCTCCCAATTTGACCCTCTACCCCTTTTCAGAGTTGGAAGCCGGGAGCGCGCCGCTAAGTCACAATTTCCGCAACTTGACTTTGTGAAACCCTCAAGTGGGTTTCACCCCGTGACTTGGGAGCGTGTCAAACAATTTGAATTAGAGTACCAATGGCAATCCAAGCTGATGGAAGACTTGTGCATGTGTAAATTTATACCAAATTGTGTTTTATGAAGGTAGAATGGTATGATCATGAATTCAAGAATTTCAAGTATATAATGAATAAAGAGCTAGACTATCATTCTATATTTGCATAGAGTTTCAAATATATATTGACAAGTTTTAGTTTTGTTGAACTTGAAAGTGTCGATCAGCAAGTTTTATAATTTGATTCTAGTAAATATAGATCTTTTCACAAACTAATTAAAAACCTTAACCCAACAAGACATACTCAAATTTGTGAATAAATAAATAAATCACATGTGTAGAAGATTAATGGCAAAATAAGGAAGAACCACAATCTTTGTGGAGCAAAACATCAAATTTGAAAGATTTCGATGGAAGAACAAAGGAGAAAAAATTAGAATATGGGAGAAGAATATTAAGAAGAAGAAGTACCAACAATAGAACCGTGGTTCAATATTTAGAACATAGAGTTGACTGTCACTTGATTATTCATGAAGACTTTCAAGTGTAAAATGAACAAACAGTTCTACTTGAATCAAAACATGCCTTTATAACATAATAAATTCTTGAATTAGAAACTAGGGATACCATGAGCTCTATATGTTTTCTTGAATCTATACCCTTATTGGTAGCTAGGATTTTATTACAAGCTCTCAAGTACACAAACTAGAAAGTGGTGTTGAGAGACAGCTCGGGTGAACCTAGATTGGGAAAAGAGGTATATTTTTTCTTGGGTAGAGAACAAAGATCCAGAAATCATTGACATTTTGAAAATCAATGCTAAAATAAAGAAGAAAAACCACAATTTGCATGGAGAAGCATCAAATTTGGAAGATCTCGATGGCAAAGCATAGGAGAAAAGGAAAAGAATATGGGAGAAGAAGATTAAGAAGAAAAAGGTACAATAACTATGGTTTAATACTTAGAATACAAAACTAGACTATCATTCTATATTTGTGTAGAGTTTCGAAAAAATATTGATGAGTTCCGGTTTTGTTAAATTATAAAGTGTTGATGAGGAAGTTTTGTAATTTGATTATATGCAAATACAAATCTTCTCACAAACTAATTAAACACCTTAACCCCATTAAACAAACTCAAATTTGTGGAAAAAAAAAGAAGCCATGTGTAGAAGATCAATGGCAAAACAAGAACCACAATCTTTGTGGAGCAAAAACATCAAATTTGGAAGATCTTGATGGCAAAGCAAAGGAGAAAGAATCAAAATATGGGAGAAGAAGATTAAGAAGAAGAAAGTACAATAGAATCATGGTTCAATATTCAAAACATAAAATTGACTATCATTTAATTACTCAAAACTTTCAAGCATAAAATAAACAAGCATTTTTGTTCTTTGAAAATGTTGATGAGAAAGTTCTGTAATATGACTAAACCCATAACAAAGCTGAGACCTAAAACTCTAAATGTAGGATCACCATGTGCATTTCACAAAAAAAATTCGAACATGCAAAATAACACCCAATTTTTGTCCTACCCTAAACAAGTCAAACTATGAAAGTTGAATAAAATAGTGATAGAGTTGGAAGTACTTATGTTTCCAATAGATATTGGGCACGTTTGATGTCATAGACGTGTAGCACTAAATGTTTTTTAACAACTTCCTTACGATTTGGATTCATGTGTGTTTCAAAAGACCACCACACCAAGATCATTGCCTTTGTTGCAAAAGATAGAATATCCGACCTTTTGTTACAAATTGACAAAGTCCAAAAAAATTCTCCAAAAAAATTCATCAACTTTCAATAATGAACAACTTTTGTAGCATTCTGTGGGTGCACATTCAACAAATGAATTGTTTGCTTGCAAGAAGATTGGCTCTTGTTTAAGCTCACTATGGTAATCAAATGGCATGTTTTGCCATCAATTTTGCTGCACTATTGGACCCTTTCACCTTAGACAAGGACTAAACTAGACTTGAAAGTAGCTCTTACTTAGCGGTAACTTGCCTAGAAAATTTGAAATGCTTAGGGGTAGAAGAAAGAACAAGTGGGAATGTCAGCACCCTTTGCATTACTACTTCCCTATCAAATTGTGTAGGGAATTGAGATAGTTGATTAGCGATTAGTTTGCACATACATTATGTAGTTCTTTGGATATCCCTACTTGATGAAGACTTTGGAGTATCATCTACCAACACTCACATACTTTGCAACAATCTATTTTGTGCTTCTCTTTGTCACACATATTAGAAGCGTTTGGTCTCTATAGCCTTTGTAACCTCCGCAATAGCCTTCTCCCTCTTCGTAGGACCATCTTTCCCCCTTTTGCGACACATTTCTTGCTTTGCTCTATTACCCATTAACAAAACAATACTAACCTAAATACATGTGAATCTAAATTGACAACTTAACAAAATGAAAATTTCTAACTCAATGGGTTTGTATAAATAAACAAATGCAAAAACATTGAGAATAAACAATTAGGGTTTTGGAGCTTCATCTATCTAACTAAACATAATCTCATGACTTCCAACATTGGTCTTTCCCGCCTAATAGCATCCTACTAGTAGGCCTCCTTGATGAACCCTAATCCTAGCCTATGACATCATTTCGTGCAATAGCAACGATTGTCAAGGTACCAAAATACAATGGATAAAGTCCATATGAAAATGAGCCAATGTGAACCTTTTTAAAACATAGAAATTATAGTTTTGTTAAAAATCCAATAAAAATTGAGTATGATATGGACTTATGAAAAATATGGCCCATTTCAAACCACTTATAAGTCCATAATGTTTTTTTGGTCATGATTTTTTGACAAAGTTTTTTAGATCTAGATTTTTTGTATTATGATATTCTATATACTAAGTCACTATAAGATATTTCAACCCTAAACCATACACCAAAATGATCCAATATGAAGGTACAGATTTTAAACTAATCCATATTTTTCAATTTTGAAAGTCCATTTTGACAAGTTTAGTGTGTAGATATTGGAATTCTTTTTACAATTATTTTCCCCTCCAAGTTGAAAATATGAATCTTTAAAAAATTAAATTATATAAATGATTTTATATTATGTAAATTGGATGCCAAAGCACATCACTTTGCAGAAAACTACAATACAATGCAAAAAGTGGGTCACTATACTTTGCATTGACCCTAGATTACTAAAAATGAAACCAAGGGGCAACTCCCACTAGGCAGATCTCAACAATGACTATAAGTTGGAAACCTCTCCATTGACACATATGGTTAAAAGTAGTATAAAAGAACAAGTTGACCCTAAAAGGCAGACCAAGGCATTTAGATCCCCTTTTTAAAATCTTAGTTCTAGATAATTTTGATCCTACCTAATCTAATGAAGTTGAGGTAACTAGTCATCCTTGAATGTGAGATGTAACCATTCTAAAGCCCCTTTCATTGATTGAGAATGTACACCATGGGGTTGCATCCTATCACATGGCTTTGGTAGTTTACAACATTCAACACTAACTAATGTTGGTGTTGTTTAACATCAAAACTTATAAAATAAATTTCATTAAATTTGAATTGTTGATATTTTTCCAACATTATAAAAAACACAACCCAACTCCTTTGAATTTTTAAATTTTTGATGCAATTAATTGATTTTTGTCTTTCTATTGTAAAATTGTTTAGTGTTGTAAGATTGATAACAAATTTACATAATATCACACGGTCATTTAGGTACATAGTTTATTAAAATTTTGAAAGTTTAATACAAGGCACATGATGCCAAGCTTCAATACAATCTAGTAGGCTAATATAAGGTTTAGTATAACTGAACTATACTTAAGTGCCATGTGGCCTAGGTCTACACCTAGCTTAGGCAGCATATCATTTAAAAATTAAATGTTGGTCCAATTTTGATGATCAATGGTGGAGATTGGGGAGGGAAAAGTAAGGTGTCAAATTTCAAATATTGAGTGTTAAAACATTGTCTCATGAGGATGTACAAATATATGTGGGCTTACATTAGACTGTTTCAAATTTGACCCCATATACATTATTCCATTTTATTTTTTTGACTATTAGGGAGTGGTAAAGTTGTTGGATTTGAGCCATTCTATCTTACATAAATTCACCATTCTTGGCTCCACTATTTCTATGGTTGGACTTTATGGTCCCTAGAAACTGAAATGTATCTCATAAACTAATTATGCCCATAGAAAATAATTATGGTTCTATTCCAAATATGATATCCCCATCCTCATTAGTGATACCATTTTGGTAATCGTAACATAATAACACTTCTAATCGTTTCACTTCTGCTTTGAGGTGCTTAATAACCACTATTGTTTAGACCATTCTATTCCTTTGAATGGTCATTGTATTGTTTCCCTAATCATGTGCTACTCTAACATCCCTCAACCATGGTTTCCTTAGCAATATGGAATAACTAGTGTTTATTACATTATTATGTAATACAATAAATGTAATAACATTGGGTATGCTATGAACATATATCTTTAGATCACGAATTAACCCCACTAGCTTTATGTTGGTTTGATGTGCCATCCCAAGATTATATGGTGTAGGTTTAGGCTTTGGCAACCTTAATTTTAACTATTTTATAATGATGTTAACTCCAAATCCACCATGTAACAAAACATCTATAGTATTTTTCCCAATCTTTGGAGACTCTTGGGTCCAACCATGCTATTAGGAACCACACATGCCCCCTTAGACCACTATTTTTTTTGAAGAATCTTTTTAGAATATTTTTAATATGTCTTTAAAAAAACATTTAAAATATTTAATGTTTCTTAATACTATTATGTTAAGGTGTCTATTAAAAAATATCCCAAGATATGTCATAATTGTTTTTTTAATTGTGATTTTAGTGTCAAAATTGTTTTTAAACTACTTTTAGGCAATTTTTAAATAGTGGTTATAAAACTTTAAAATTCCCTATAGTATTTTTCACTCATTAGATTGATTCCAAATTTTTATGATATGTACATAATGTATTCACGATAAAATTTTATAAAAGAAATTTTATTTATTTATTTTTACAATCCAAAGTTCAAAAATTTAAATAGTGGTTATGACTACTATTGGTACATGTTAGTATGATTACACCCTCATTTTTTATAGACCTCCCACATGCCAAAAGGTTCCCAAAAAGTTCAATTTTCTCACCTACAATCAAATACACTTCTTACATGGCAAAAGGTTACAAGAAAACCCACTTAAAATCTTGTGACTATACCATAACATTACCCAAATGCTTTCAGTATAACCTCACATTCTAAAAAGTAGCCCACAAACCCGAAACCCAAAAAAAACAACTAAAACATAACTCCTAAAACCCAAACCCAAAAAATAACTTAAAAAAACCCCAAAAATAACTATTAAAAGTAACCATTAAAATCCCTCCTTTTATATTAACACATAAGAAATAACCCTAATTTACCCAAACCCTTAAAAAAAAGGGAAAAATAACCGTTAGACCCCAAACCCAAAAAATCAATAACATAAAAGAAATCCCTAAAACCCAAACCTTAAATTTCAACAATAAAAAAAAAATTGTTAAAACCTAGACCCAAATTTTATATCACTATATTCCCTCAATACCCATAATCCCTAAACCCAACTAGGGTACCCTAAAGGTCCTTTAAAGAAATTGAATGTTAGCCCTAGTTCATCCCTAGTTTGAGGATTTAGTTCCCAACTAGGGTGACTTTAAAGATACCCAACAAAAGGGATGAAACAATAATTAATGGACCAAAGTGGGGACAAATTGGGTCTTACATTAAGGGCAACTTTAATATTCAAGAATTGAAGTGAAAATTCAACCAAGATTGGATTAAACTAATGTGTTGGATAATTTATAGTTTGTTGGTTGGTATGTAAAATGGATAGGTTATGATACTAATGATTAGATCATTATTTAAGTATGAAAATTCAACCAAGATTGGATTCAACTAATGTGTTGGATAATTTATAGTTTGTTGGTTGGTATGCAAAATGGATAGGTTATGATACTAATGATTAGATCATTATTTAAGTACAAAGTATTGAGATTGATATTTGGACTAGGTGGGAATGAAAGTTTAAAGGTGAATGTTATATATGCCAAATCGATAAACATAGGGAGATAGGCTCACTTCAATAGTTATTACTAGCTAGTTTTTGTTATTGGAAGGCTAGTATGAGTTGGAGATGATGGTTTCTAATGAAAGGGTTAGTGTTATAGGTTTCAAAATAATAATGATTACACAACTTGCAATAAAATTTGGTTTTCAACATATTATTTTTAGAATACATTTGGTTTAAAACATGTTCATATGAATTTAGATGTGCGTGATTGATATCAATGTTGTATAGTTTTTCCTTTAAAAAACTTTTGGTCCTAGTTTTGACACTTCAAAAATTATTTGGAAGTTCTTCAAGTGAGGGTTTGAGCCTATTTTTTCCAAATTATAAACCCTTCAATTTCAATTTTAACACATTTTATCAAATTCAAGAACCTCTAGATTTAGTTCAAAAACTAGATCTAGATCTATGTACACACTACACTCTCCTTAATGCTAGAAATTGTAGGAGTACAAAGTTTTATAAAAAATTAAAACATGGATCCCTGTAGGTATAAAGTTCAATAACCAATCAAAATTAATGTTTTAACTACAAAGTTTTGCCTCTTTATCAACATTTGTTTGAAAAATCAACTTCCCTACCTAAAGATCAAATCACCATGTTAAAAAAAATGTTGTTTCATAGTTTTGGTTTTGGTTCCAATCTAACAAAAGACTAGTTCTACAATCCAAATCTTGGGTTGATTTCAACAAAAGGGTGTCAATTCAAGTCCAAGTCGCAAAAACTTGGACATCAATCTCCAATTTTAACCTTGCAAATCATATACCTTCACAACATTAGTTGATACCAATAGTACTAGTCATTATTTCTTTAGTTTAGAATAATAATTTGTCGTAGTTAACTTGGAAATTAAGATTTTTCACATAATATTTATATTCATGTTCAATACTTATTGGTATTGGTCTTTTCATTATTTATATTCATCTCATAATTAAAGAAACATAAATTTGGTTATATTCATACCAATCATATGTAAAGTTCACAATTTTTTCAATGCCTATGCTATCTTGGTGTAAAATTATTTTGGAAATTTTGGGTTATTATCATATTAGTAAATGATAACCTATATATTTACCCAACATTGGTTTAAACCTAAGCCCGATGGGCTTTATAAGCATCCAAAATAGTTTAAAGATTCTTTCAAATTGTAAGTGTTCATATGTTAAAATGAGATTATTAATGATCTAGTGTTGAGTCAAGGCAAGTTACTGAATGAGCCTAGAGCCTAAGTTGGAACTTGGGATGGTAAAATATTTTTTTGTTTATACACATGCAAGTAAAACCCAAGAATTTTATCACAAAATGAATTTGTATCAGTAAACCTAAAAGCAAACATGGGGGATGAATGTAAGCATTCATCTTCATTATGGATGAACGATTTTTTCATTCATTTAATGTACATGGATGAAAAAAATTAATTACATTTACATGTTTTTAATAAATAGAAGTTCCATCAAAATTATGGATGATTTCAACATTAAATTTTTATGGATAAATTTTGTTCCATAATTTTAATTATCTAAAGCTTCATGAAACACAATTTAATTTTATATGATATAATTTTTTTTGAATAATATAATATAAATTCCATTATAAATGTATTTCATGGCTATGGTTTTAAATGCCATTATTTTGAAAAACTTTTACTATATTATAATTATTATACCAACATCCACCCCATGGTCATTGTTGTTTAAAATAAAAATCAAAATAAAGTGTTTTTTTTTCCTTAAGCAAATTGGCCCGTTGTCATTGACAATAATGCCCACCCCCTTTGCTAAAGATGTCACAACTTTTTTCAAACCTATTTATAAATGTTGTTGGCAACAATGGGGGCATTTTTTTCATTCTTCAATGAAGGTGCCATGACTTTCTTCAAATTTAACCAATGTTGTTGACAACAATGGGTTTTAATGTTTTAAATACTTTTAAACTACCTAATGTCATTGGTGACAATGAGATTTTGAAATAAATTGAAATTCAACTTTAAGCACCTTAACTAGATTTTTTCAAACAATCTATTATCAAAATGACAACGGGGTTTTTTAATAATTTTTTTTTTTCAAGGTACCCCAATTTTCCACAAAATATATTTATAATATTGTTGAAAACAATTGGGTAAGGGAGGGGGTTACACTCATCCCATGACAATGTTTCTTAAATTGCTTAACATTGTTGATGAAAATAATTTAAAAAAAAAAATTAAATCATTTTGGTCCCATCATCATATTTTCCTCCACTATCACAATTTCATTTTTCAAGTTTGAAATGTTAATTCGTGGACAAAATGAAGATGTATAATAATTTTGAAATTATTTATTTTTTCAATCATGGATGAATTTGATCCAATGATTTATTTATTTAATCCACATCATAAATGAAATTCATCCATGCACAAATGACATTCATCCATATGAAATCATTCATCTCTAAACATATTCCTCTATGTAGGTGGATTAAAATCATGTTAAGCTTCAAATTCCAAGCTCAAGCTTTACACTCATGCACAAGCCATCCTCATGTTGAGTGTAATTATAACAAACATATATTTTTATGTATCTAGTTTAATATTCATGTCATTAAACTCTCCACCACACCAAACTTATGATGGCCCAAGTAGTAAGTCTCTTGCCAACAAAGTGTGAGACTATCTTCACCTCATAGGGCAATTACATCACTAAAAGTGGTCACCTTTATGCAACAAGGCAATTATCTTAACCAAGGTTTGACCTTAGTTAATGCATGAGTTTTGGTTATTGATGAATTATTCTTGAATTGGGTTTCACTAGGCTGGGTACTTAACATCTAGTGCATGATTCCATATTTAGTTGAACCCAAACTCATAAACACTTGAAATGTCACCATGAGGCCCAATCAAAAGATTATTGATTCAAGATGTTCAATTGTAGTACTTGTTACCTTTTGAGAAGGAATTAAATATTACATTGAACCCTTGGCCAAAGAGTACAACAAAAGGAAAACCACAAGTAGGCCTAGCCCCATATTTTCTTCTACTTTCCTTTTAGCAAAAGGAAGGAAAGTTTTTCTCAATTGACCTTATAGGCCATAAGTCATGGAATTTCAAACATTCCAAATGTTGAACAACTAACAACAAAGTGTTTTGGAATGATCTACTTTCTAACAAGAAACCGACAATTTTTTTGTCATTCTTGTTTCATATTTTGGAATCACCTTGTCAACAATTTGAGGTGGATATTTTGTTTATAATATCATTGGTGGCAAGCTTTGTAGCCTATGGTCTATATGCTTTTGTTGATATGGGCAAAAAAATACCCATCTAATTGTTTAAAATATATTAATTTGTAGTTAGTAAGGGAGAGTTACACCTCCAATTTAACATAATAATCAACATTGCATTGATATGCATAAACTATGCGAAATTTTGATGACTTTTATTTCAAATTGTTCTTGAGGTTGAATACTACTAATGCTTTGAAAGCATGGGATATTTTATGATCCAAACTAATTAAAAGTGCTAAAAAGTTCCTAATGGTTATTTTTTTTAAATTCACAACAATTTGTGTTTTAAAAAACTTGAACAATTTGGAATTGTGAATGCAATCGCTCTATTGAATAAGTTAAAAGACTTATTGCAACAAGGAAATATTCAAGATCAAAATTCTCTATGAAACTACCCAAGTTCATGCAATGAACACCAACCAATGTGAACTAAAACTCATGAGAGCACCATGGTGTGTGGACAAGAAACATTTTTTCATTGTATTCTTGTTTACAAATAACCATAATGACTAGCTATGTACTAACACTCCACATGCATTGAGCTACCTAATAGTCACCAAGTGCTTTACCTACTTATATTTTAACATAATAACCACGTACTTTAAAAGCATGCCCAATAATAGGGGTAAAATGGCTCATCTAATATATTTTGGATGAAGTGTTATGGTCAAACATTGTGAAACTCATTTGGGATAAATATGCTCATTTTAGAGCATCTCCATTACACAATAGGAAACACATCTTTATACCAAAGTTTGGATGCAATATGATATTGTGAAACCTATTAATGTGTAGTAAATATCACAAGGATAATGTGACCAATAAGAACACCTTCAAAGTGAATTGGTTGGCAATTATGATTAGCCCAAGTGTAAAGAAATAAATGTTCTTTCAATTTTTATGGTAAGTTTTTCATGTTTATGGGTGGAGATGAATGAACATTAATCATTAAACTAATTTAATGTAGAAGCTCATTTTAGTGTTGCAGATGTTCTTAACATTGCCATGCAATGGCATTGATTAAAAAAAATTGACTATTTTTTATTGACCAACTACAATGTGAAATAGTCTATCACTTTATTCATTTCGTTTTTTCAGTTTCATGGGTGGGGATGGGGGAGGAATTGACATTGTGTTGGATGCTAAATATTGAGGCTCAAAATGAGGGATTCATGGGGCTGTCATGAAGCATGCTCTTACCTACGATACTTACCCATTTAAATAGCTATTTTGAGGGTGGAAATATGAGGGTTTACATGATACCAAATCAAGGTGGAAGGTGGAACCTTTGGTAACTCGGTTGTTCTTCATCCAAAACATACTCATGATATGTTTCCAATGGATGGTGCAATGGTGGGTGCTGAGTCACATAATCCAAATAAGGTTTGGGAATCTGATGCGAAATCAATCACCATAGACAATGCAGTTCAACAATAAAACCCAGACATTAAGAGGTAAGCAAGAGGGAAGAGCATTTCACAAACAAGGTCCCTTCAGAGACACCCAGGCTATAAGCCTAACAAATGGGGAGGGGAGGGTTTTAGTTGCATGTGGCTATATTTGGGGTCTACTTTTTTGACAATTGACCACCCATCCCTCCTTAAGGATTCCAACATGCTTTCTAAGTTTGTGACTTGCACCAGGCCTCATAAAAACTAAGTCTAGCTGACTGACTCATCACTTTACATTTGCTTTTTTCATGTTTTTGAAAAGATGGGAAGACCATATAGTTAGTTAAGATCTGTGAGCTTGTAAACATATAACCTTTCATGCAATGGCAACACATAGCAAAATTGCTGAGCAGAGTGGCCTTTTCCCTGTTTTGGAGATTCTGGTTTGGGTGTGTATTGTGTGCAGTCTAAAGTACCTCCCCCATCTTGACTCTTACCCAAAGTTTGGCTTTGACCAGATTCCAAAAGAGTTTAGTTGCACATTCTCGTGTTCTTGGTACCCAAGAAGACCAACATGGAAAGGTGGGTTAGGATTATAGGTAGTGTAGCAAAATCATAGGCAAAAGATATTCATGTTAGAATAAAAACAATATTGTTTGTCACTAGAGTAAAGGCTATAAAGTACAAAAGTGGGACATCTATGAACAAATGTGAAGTCTAAATGCATAGTCCACATAATTTAAAGAAAGAATTTTTGTACTCAAGAGCTTTGAATAACTTATGTGGTGTAATCTATTGTGGGGGAAGGGAGGGGAGGGGCTAACTAGTAACTAGGCAAGGTGAATGTACTTTCCAGCTCTAGTTATACAGGGCTGTTGGCATTTGTGTGTAGGATAACACTTTAACTCTGGTACTGGGGTGCTTTCTTGTTTCTTGGGGGCCATAGTGAACCCTAAACCCTATACCACCAGCGCCCCCACGAATCAATGGTAAACTGGAGTCAAAAAATAGAAAGGAGGGGGGTGTTAGTCTTGGTGAAAATGGGGGATGAACGGAGTTAGGTAATAGAAATTATATGGAGCCCATGAGGTGAGGCAGCATGCACCCAAGAGGTCTAGGGTTTTGCCTTTTTGGAGGGGGGTTTTGGGGGAAAGGGTGGGGTGGGTCTGCTGTTGACAAGACAAGGAAGAAAAGTTCCATAGTTTCTTGTAACCAAGCAAAGGTGGGGTTAGAGTGTTGCAAGTTTAAAAAATGTCTTCTTATATTTGTGCAAGTTGCAAGACTTAGGTGCATTTTCAAATTCCTTGGTCCATATGTATTATTATAAGCAAGGAAAACTGGAGAGCTTATTGTTGTGGTTCTCAGAATGAATTTGGTCTTTATTGAAAAACTATACTCTTTATTTTGTCTATGACCCAAATCCTAACCCAGAAAGCTCCTGCTAACATCCCACAACAAATATGACTTGTATCACTCCAACACTCCAACCATCTTCATAGTACCCTGTGGTAGAGCAGTCCAACTCTCCATTTGGCATAAATTATACTATAACTGCCACCAAGCAAACAAGTAAATCGGAGTATGTACTAGTGTTGCGCTGGTATCACCACTTTGTGAGACCAGCCCAACACTGATATATAGGGTTCTCCAGAATTTTGATACCATCTGCATAATGGTATCAAAGCATTTCAAAATATGATATATCAGGTATGCTATATATAATTGAAAGATATGGAATGGGTATGCAATGGTATGAACATATCTCTCTATGAACTTTGATATCAATAGCAACTTTGGTACAAATAATGCCTCCATTGATGATGCATTTTTGATATAAGCATGACCAACTATTGAAATGCAAACACATATTCACTTGCAATACACTTGCTAGTCCTTAGCCTTTCCATATCAAAATCAAAACATAATTGAAGCTTGTTAAGGCAATTCAAAACCTATAAAAAACACAAGACATGATGAGCAATTGAAATGCTTAAAGCTCCATGACATAAATCTTCATTCACTTGTAAAAATGAATGCATATACAAACAAAGCAAGTACTTGCTCAAGGTGATTAAAAAATTCATTACAATGTTTTGAGACACGTCTCAATGCTCATAGTCACTTGCAAGTATTGGATATCCGAATAGAGTTACACCTTGCACAAAATTTATAATGCCCTTGCGTTTTCAATCATTGCACTTAATGTCCAAAAAAATGCTACATTTGAAGAAATGACTACATATCTAAACAAGGTGTGTTATACACAATGGCCCTGCCATCAATTTAATGTCAACAATTGCTATTTACGATAAATTGGTCATAGCTAGGGGATTTTTTTAAAAAGTCTATTTTAATGTACATCATGTTGTCAAAGCAAAAAAATTCATGATTTTGTTTTCATTTTCTTACATTACATTAGTTATGAGGAACCCAAAAGGGATCTCAGATTAAATGATGACATGCTCTAAGAACCTATTTAAACATTTAATAATTTGTTACCAAACCAAACCAATAGGGAAATATCAACACATGATTTTTATTTTTTTTACAAATCTAATGATTTTTTTGTCAAAAAAAATTGACCAAATATTCACGTTTCATATTTATTTTTCACATTTATGCAAAATTTCAAACCAAAAAAAAAAAAACTCATCATGACATGTGTATTTGAATGGTTTCAATCACCTTGTCACATTTTGAAAGAATTACATGAATTTTTGCATTTGATGGGTGCCATAATCATTTTTAAGGAAAATATTTTCATATTTAATTTTGTGATTATAGATTGGTGATACAATCAATTGGGTTGGGTGCACATTTGAAGAGGTGGTAGAAAAAACAAAATGTCAAAAAATGAATGTGAATATTTTTACAACCAAATTAGGATGAATAATTTCACCTAGTTGATAGGGGGCAAAATCCCTTGAAGCTATTATACTCTATAATTATTCTCAGCACAATGTCCATGCCTTACACAACAATTCCAACAAAGGTACAACTTCCACAAAATTTCCAATGCCTTTGTATTCTTAATCATTGCACTTATGTCCAAAACAATTTTACACTCGTAGAAATGATTGCATATCCAAACAAAGTTGCAACTCAAGCACTTATGCACAAAATTTATATTTATTTTGTCTCCTTAATCTTTGTACCTAATGTTCAAAACAATCCTGCACATGGACTTAACATTTGAATTAAGGCATAATCCCAAGAACTAGAGACTATCTAAGGCTTTGAAAATCATCCCCAAAATATCTTCCTTCTTCAAGCTTGTTCTCATAAAAATTAAATCCTCCTCAATAATTAAAAAATATTCCATCCCCTTAAAAACAAGAACGCATCCTATCTTCACATCATTTGACCAAGTTTTGCATTTCCAACACCATCATAAACTTGTAAATATGCTAAGAATACTAAAAATCCTTTTAGTCTCCATCTAAAGTCCTAAAATACCCAAAAATTTCCAAGCAAGGAATGCAACATTACGAAACTATTTTTTTGTGATCTTTCGATTGTTGCAAGGGTGATTTCAAATCACTTTCACTTGCAACAATTTGCCAATACCATGATAAGTCAATTTTCACCAAAGAGAGATTGACTTTCTTAGTTGATGTTTAAACTTTTCATAAGGAATTATTTATGTTATAGGTTGAAGGGATAGGGTTTGCTACACCTAAAGGTTCAAATATTTGGTCACCTTCACTAAGAGTTCAACACTAAAACTTGTTTGTCATATTCTTTTGCAATAGCCTTTGTTTTATACAAATATATTCTATGAAACACTGAAGGCCTTTAAAACATGAATTTAGTTGGAGCGGACACATTTGTGTGGAACAACCTTGAAGGTGATTATAAATGCCAAACAAAGGTCTAACAAGTTGATGAACTCAAGGCCCATTTTGGCATATAAAATTTCCAACTCATGGTAAAATTCCCCACATATTACAAGTGGGTTCATAGTTATTCAAGCTTGATACTTAGCCTACAATTTGGTCCAAATGGAAAAAGCTACAAATATAGCATCAAAAAGTAACCAATATATAATGGTTTGGTTCAAAATCCATTGCTTCACCACATGACATAAGGTTTTAGTGATAGCTTTTGAAATTGGCCATGTGGATCCTAAAGGCACTTGGGACCAAGTCACATGGAAGTCTACTATATGTATTAAAGGTTTATAATTGCAAAAAATTCCAATATTTCTTGAACAAAACAACCTTGAAAGCAAACATGGTTCTAAGAGGTGTTTTTAGTTTTTATGCCCTAAAGCTTAACCTCCTTGCAAGCTAATTTCCACTCCTATTTGCCCTAGTTGGGATTTTTTGTCCATGGAATGGTTTTACATAAAATATATTTAGCTTCATTCAAATTAATTTCCTTTATCCCAACTGCAATTTTATTGTCATTTGTGGTATACTAACATGCCTTAGACATCACTAGCTAAAATAAGTCCCATTGAAAGGTGATTTGCAAGTTCTAATGGTGCACAATCCTACATAATTGAAGCCAAACCAACAACAAGGGTGATTTGATTAATGCCTTTGTCTTTAATGTAACAAAGGTAAAATTATGGTGTGCTGGACCAAAATGAACATTAGAATCATTATATTTTGCAAGTGATAAATTGTAATTAAAGGTTATAGGATAATTCAATTGATTTTTTTCTAGTTTGGACTCAAATATGTTTAATAGTTTGTAATCGTGATGTAATGCATAATGTTTTTTTGCAATTAAAGAAATTACATTGTATCTTTGGACTTTTAAATATGTAGATTTGTGTTTAATTATATATTACAAATATGAATGTTCATTTTTTTCCCATGTAAAAAAGTAATTTTTAAAATTTCAATCACATGAGCTAATCAAACATCTTATAAATCGCACGTGGAAATCAAAATCTAATAAATGAATATTTTTACGTGCCCACTCTAAAGCAAAATATCTTTAAAAGTCCATAATGGACATAAAAATGAAGAATTAAATTTTTTTATCCAAAAAAATATGTTTGTATAATCAATATTAAGAATGGTGTGAAGCCAACAATTTTATTCAATAAGGCCTAAGGCACAATGAAATATCTAACAATTCTCCTATTTAAACATAATTACAATTGGAAAAATAAATAAATAAATGAAATAAAAGAAAAAAATCACATTGATATCAACCATTATATATAACATATTCATATAGGGGGAAAAAAAATTATAAATCAAAGTGATTGAATCATTTAAAAAGAACTTATGGACTTTCAAAAATAACTATAATGCTAGGGCTTGGAATTGTGAAAGGGTTAACAAAAGGATTACAAAATTTGCACATATTCATGTGTGGACCTTCCATTTGCCAAAATTGGTCCATTACATTATACATTCATCCATTACCTATAATCTTGTTGGTGAGTTCATATTTAGTCAACAAAGATTTAACTTCACCAATGTTATTCTATAAATGTCAAGAACCTCAAACAAACCAATTATAACATGGCACCCAATCATCATTGATAAAATATATAACTAGCATGAATGTATCAAACTTTGTCTTTGACATTTGAAGGTCAAAAGTAATGGTCGTTGCACATTGTGCAATGGTAATTGGAAGCACATATCATTCCATCACTTTAGTTAACATGTTGGGGATGTGTTCCTAAATAAACAACTTATGACATAAAAACTTCATTCTATCATGTACATCACAAGATGTTTTAACCAAGGATTTTCAACAAATGACATTGGTAAGTAGATTTGTTCTATGTATTATTGTTGAACTAGTCATTAAATTTGTAAAGGTTAAGGCTAGAATGTTTTTTAGTAATTGTAGTATAAATAATTGTCTTCCTTTTCTTCCCTTTTTGCTAAACATGTTTAGATTCCTCAACCACCTTCAACCAAAGGACTATAAGGGACAATACCTTTCCTTGATTATGGGGTGTAGTCACTATAACACATACCATACCAAGTGTAATGTTTGTTTGGTTTTTTCATGTTTTAAAGTCGTAATTTAATTTGATGTTGAAATTATAAGATTTGTTTATATAGTTGTATTTTAAATATATCATGGGACCATGTGAATTAATGTGAAATTAATTCAATGAGTAAAAACTAACAAAAACATTCATTAAACATTGTAACACTTGTTTTTAAGTAGTAAAAGGACTTGTAAATGGATTTGATTTTTTTTTTAAATGATATTTTTTGCCAAATTAACATAAACCTTAATAAAATAGTATGAAGAATTTTTTAAAAAATTTCAACGATTTTTCGATGACCTTTTCAAAAATATTCTAAGAATATTTTTCAAAAGTAGGTGGGTGTGGTTCATGTTATCCCATTTGCACCTTATGTCTAACTATTATCAAACAATGTTCTATAACAAAAACCCAATTCTACAAGTGGTTATTGTAATTAATTTGTCATCACACATAACATATACAATTAAAATTGGTTAGTTCCATTGAACAAATCACCTACAACCATGGTTGAAGATTACATGGATTTTGAATGGAAAAAAAAAATCAACAAAACATGGTTTCATCCTTTGATTGACTATATACATATAGTCGTTCATGATGCCATGTGATTAATTTGGTCAACACTAACAATAAATGATATGTCTCCATATGGAAACATTTTTAAATATCTTGAAATTATTTTTATGTAATATTGAAAAAATCTCAATTGTCCAATCCATATGGTCAAGATTATGACAAATGGCCCATCCATAAATATTTTGAAATTTATTTTTAATGAAGTATTTTTAAAATATAAATCATATGGGTAGTTGGGTAGTAAGTAGGTGTCAAGGACAAGACAAACACACATTTTGAAGATGAATATGTGAACTTGATAACCAAAAAGTTCAATAATGAATAGAAATCAAATGACTTTATTGCTTGAACAAGGTGTGATGCAAGTTAGGGTTGAGATGAACTAAAAATACAAGGTCACAACTTGTTTGGCAAGATTAAAGGGTAGTGCCCTTTGGACCTTGTATTATCCAATGGAACTTTTAAAAAATCATCAACCTTATAGAAAATTTTGCCAATTAAACCTTTTATAAGTCTTTGTTAGATAATTAAATTTTTTTTTGACACTTGCATCTTCTAGAAGTTTCCATCAACTACTCTTTTATAATAAAATTATTCTAAATACATTTTTTTAATTAAAAAATAAATTTCTAGAATCTTCTTTCAAAAACTTTCGTTAATTCTACATCTTCAAAAAGCTTATATGAATATTTTTCAAGGATTTTAAAAGAAAATTTTAAGCATATTCTTTAAGGATTTCTCAAAAGAACTCCAAAAATTTCTAAACATATTCTTCAAGCTTGATTTTCTTAGAAACCTGTAAAAAAATATAAGAATATCTTTTTGGAAATATTTAAAAACTTCCAAGCATATTTTTTAAGGATCTTTTTAAATTAACAAAAATTATTTTATTATTTATTATTTGTGATAATAGGTAGGTTAAACCTAGGTACCTAACGTAGGCCTAGGTCAGTAAATAGGCTTAGGCTATGTAGGTAGGATTTTAATATTATGATCTTATTTTATTTTGGGTTCAACCTTTAAGGTACTTGATTAATTCATCCCAAATGGCATTTTAAAAAAAAGTTTCTATTGCAACACCTATTTATATAATTTATAAAGCTGAAAATGAAGATAAAAAATATGGGATAAAGTTTTTAGTCGAAACCTAGTTGCAATTTTAAAAATTATCTCATATATATCTTTTATCCTCCCTATCAATTTTGTAAATTATATAAAAAGTTTACACTTACCTAGGCCTACATATGTTACTATACCTAATTATTCATCTTAGGCCTACTTTATTAACTACTTATCTACCTAATTATTTAACCTATTTACTTACCTATTTACTTACCTATGAAACCTTATAAATCTTTTAATGTATTTTTATAATATACATCCAATATAGTTTTTATACAACTTTAATGTACATTTTTAAAAATATATTATGAATATATTCAGTATATGTTATTATACATATAGGGGCTAAGTCACAAATTAGTTGCAACTAAATGTTGGTTACTAATGCAATTAATGAGATGTATAAGCTTGTTAGTGGATCAATAAAATTAAAAAAATCATTCGCATGGAAAGACATGAACAAACCAATAGTTGCAAAAATAATCACAAACAACATATAATTGCATGTAGTTGCAAATAGAGTGCTTAGATTTTGGAAATTTCTTTTGATGGTTTGACAAGTGAAAACAGAGATAGGTGGATACTAATTTGGACTACCATAATTGCCAACTTTTGGATTATAAATGAACTTAAAATGTAAGGTCATATTCAGCATTAACATTGTTAGTTTTTTAAAATGCATATTACAATAAACTTTAGTGGAAATCATCTTACAACATATGGATGAATTTAAAAAAAGAGTGAATTAATAATTTGGATTTTTTACATAATGACATTTTTTTATCACATAAAAAATTTACATGCGGACTCAAAAAAATGACATAGTAGTGTAAAAGTTAAATTTGAAAAAAAATACCATTATCAATTGAAAAGTTTAAAAATAAGATGCATTGGAACTTTCAAACACAAATTTTTTTTATTAAAATCTTTGATCTAATAATGATTCATTTTTGTTATTCAAAGTCCATTTCACATTGAAAAATCCAAGATTTCACATGAATTTTTGACAAATCTCATGTCTAGTGATATCTATAGGATGGTTTATCAATATTTTGACCAAAAAAATGAGAATGCACATTGAATAAATTATTTTTTCATATCATTTTTGCAAATTATTTAGTAAGTGTTAAAACATGGATTTTCATATGTCACTTTTGAAACACCTAACCATGTTTATATCGGAACATGGGTGGCGCAAGAAACACCTTATATTTTGAATAACTTGAATATGAACCATGATATTAGGATTGTTGAATGCAAAGGAAACCCAAACAAGTGTGTTGTGATGATATATAACCCATAACTTTTGGTTCTTTTGCAACTCTTGAATTTGTACATTCCAAATGACTTTGTGTTTTGCACTAAGCTTTTGATTCACAATCTTTGTGAATTGCAACTCATCCAAATGCTAATAAGTTTTTTTATTTCCCCCTCGTCAACAAAGTCTTCAAAATCACAACCCAAGAATGTATTGAAATCTGTATCACATATCTAAGAACTTGAAACCCTAAACCCCAATGAACTTTCAACCCTAAACACTCCCAACAATAGAAGTTTCATTCCATGCACATTAATGCAATGACCACCATGGCATCAAGTGAGATGCACAACAACAAGACCAACCACCAAATGATAATGAGAAGGATTATTGTATAACTCAACATGCTCTTTGTAAATGCCAATTGAATAATATGTGACATGGATGGAAAGAATAAAACACAAATCACCTTGACTATTTAGAGTACAAAGTTTACTGACTTGCACAATACAAAAGTTTTTGTTGTAACAACTATAACACATCATGATTGAAAATGAAACAATGCACCATCTCACAAAAAAATGCACATTGAAGGAAAAACACGGTTGTTGGTTCATAGCAAAAGAAAAAACCCTATGAAAAAATTGACATATTTTTTGCAAGTGTTGCAAATATTTGAGTATGCATACGAAAGGATGATTGAGGATTGATACCATGGGTAAAAAAGAACATGAATTCTTGGTACCAAATTGGTATGGTAATCAACAAAAACAATTCAAATTTGATATGGGGGTATAATGGTATATGGGGAATGTGACGCGACTTTTTGTCCCTTTACTCCTAGTCCTATGAGGTGATTATATTTGGAGATACATATGCTACTGATGAAGGAAAAAATGTAAAGTGTATCTCTAGATGTTAAATTGCATTTGTGGTTGAAACCAAATAGCTTGCCTCCTATGCATCATTTATGATTTGAAATTTATAGATATATATATTCTTAAGTTCAAACACTCCAAATCCTAGAATTTTATGTTAAATTGTCACTCACTTAAACCAACTTTTAAAGATTCAACACCATGTTCAACTTGGCAACAAACTTCCAATCACTTAAAATATTGTTCTTGTCACATATGTTATTTAAATCTAACTTATTTTAACTTGTTATAAACCTAGTTACAAGACGCATCGGCCTACCAAATTCCAAGTTCCGCACCCAAATTAGCACAAAGTTATGTTACCACACTCGAGAGGGTTCATGAAATTTCTCTAAGATTTCAAGCTCCCAAAACTATCCCTACTCACTTCCATTCGTTCAAAAGTACCACAATCATCCAATTTATTTTCCTTCTTTCCACCATTTACTAAGACTAATCATTCTTCTTCTCCAAAGGAAAGTTGTAGGAATAATTTTTTTCAATATTCAATTCAAAAGTTATGTCCGGAAAAGAAAGTCCAAAATGATTCAAATTAGCGCTTTTAAAGTGAAGGAAAAGGAAGGAGGTGAAGGAAGACTTCAACTTGATGGCCAATGGAAGGTTCCAATGTTTGGTGGCCCTCGAAAGGAGAAAAAGAAGCATCCTTTTCACCTCTTCTCACTCCCCCCCCCAACAAATTTTACTTAAACCTTCTTTTTATTTCCATTGATATTAAGGTTTTACTTTACCATGGTTCTAGACTGTTACTTATGCCTTTCTTTCCTTCTCCTTGACTTATAAATTATAACCACACATTTGATGTAACAAGTTTTCCACACATTCATCATCAATTTGATTTTGATTGAAGATTTTTTCCTTTCTTTGAATTCATGGCATTGCGTATGACCATGTCTTATTGGCCTCAAGTCGCACAAATGAATGAAGAGCCACCTCGAGAGTCATCCCTAGATTTGACGTTGATGCAACATCCTCATGATGAAGATCTCGAACCTCAAGAGGTGTGCCCTTGTTTTAAAATTGAACCCCCTTGAGCTTGGTATTATTGCATTTCTCTGAACTTTCATACCTTGGTGATTTTGTTGCAAGTTGATTTCGATTTTCATGATGAACTCGAAACTATTTACAAAGGTTTTTACAAAATTAAAAACATTTTTATCTTCACATGGTCTTCAATTCTTGGTGTTGGACATTATTGTTGGTTGCATGGTTTGATTTGTCGACTACCTTCTAATAGTAAGGCGGATTACTTAATTCACATCATTCGATGATCCAAAATTTCTTGCAATTATGAACTATCACTATGACATAGCCCATGACTCAACATGTAATTGAAGCTCTTCGTTGAACTTATCCATAATCTGAATAAATGCTTCATTCATTATGAAATTCATGTTGCCATTGCCACTCTATCACACTATTTATTTAATTGTTAAGTTGTCTCGAATTAATCTTACGCTTATAATGTTTGAAGATTATTTTATTTCCATTGGACCTTTCATTGACACCCCCTCAATTGCTTCACGAATCTCAAACATCCTTGTTACTCACTAAATACCATAACAAGATCAATGTTTTGCTGAACATTATGAATTTTGGTGTATGCTTCTAACCCCAACCCTTTAGAGATTTCTCACCTTTAATCACGCAATTGAGGTTTTAAAACTTTGATTACCAGTTTTTTGTTGAAGAAAAAAAATTAACCTAACACTTTATTCATCCAATATCAAAATTTGAAAAACAAAAACCCCCCATGCAATCATGTACATTCATCATTCTTTATTCCAACATGAAATTGCTAAAAACCTCTAATAGTTTTAACACACTCAAATATCCCTGATGCAATTCTTAAAAATTGAAATTATTGCACATGGCTGTGTCAGTATGGCTCACAAGAAATATCAAGGAACATTTGATACTAGGTTGGTATGGTATTTGGAAATGTGCCCCATTTCTATTTCACCCCTACAAACCAATGTTGGGAAGTTTTTTCTTTTTGAAACTATGAACTAGTGGGTAAAACAAGTGTATATGTATATTCTTGACTAATAATTTTCAAAAATCAAAGAACTAGTTTTGACCCTTAATTGGGGTTTTAAAAATCAAAAAAATAATTTTAAATTGATAGTTTTTCGTTGGTTCTTTTGTGGAACCAAAGTTTTTTCAAAATTTTCAAAAAACTAAAATTGGAAAGTCCATAGATTCTACAAGAATTAGAAACTAGAGGTTTCATGATTCTAATTTTTTCCAAAAAAACCCAAGTTGAATTCTAAAAAAAATGTAAAAAACCTAAAACATAGAAAGTCATAACAAAATAGAAGAACTACACAACATTGTTGTAAACTCTCATATATATACCTACATAAATTCCACCTTTTATGTTTATCAATAGAACATGGTATTTGTCACTATTTTGTAAAGCCTAGGGTTGACTATTTATTAGTGTTGTTGGGTTTTTAAGTTTTTAGTTGGGTTGGAGTCTTAAAAGTGGACATGGCGGGTCTTAAAAGCTCTAATTTATAAGGTTCAAGTCATAGGTTTAGGTAGCAGTTAAGGTCTTATGTTTAAATAAGGTTTAGAGTTTTAATTTTTAGGACCATCCTAAGCCTATCATGCAATGTATGGATGAGGAAGTTTCTCAAATTGCCATAAATAGATGAAGATGCTTGCATTGTTTTTTGTTGCAAAGGAAAATTCAATGATATACAAAATTATTTACTTTTTTCCATTTGTAATTGAGTGAGTTGTGAGGTTAAAATTTAAATTTGACAAGTTCATTTTTTGGGTACAAAAGTGACAAATGAAAATAAAGATCTTTTTCCTATGCACAATCCTAGACCATGAAGTGTTGGAGTTGGGTATTGCATTTGTGAAGAAAGGTGAAAATTGTTCTTGCGGTTAATGTAAGTATTAGTTTACTCGAGACAAAGGTCAAGAGGAAAATTGTTTTAAAGCCAAACTAAAGCATTTAAGGATGGATATTTATAGTTAAAGATTTTTGTTTTGTTGCCATAAAACCTTAAAGACCTATAACCAACCTTGAATTTGAAATTGATGAATCTTATCTATATAAGACCTATTAGAATTAAGAATCAATTGACATAATTTTTTTATTTAACCCCAAAATTGATAAGTTTTGATTTAATTTATAAGAAATAAACCCAAAACCAATGGTTCCTTTTGTTTGTCAAAATGGCTAAATTTGAGACCAATAGTTTTCTTTAAAACCTAAGAAATAGGTAAATTGATATTGACACTAGGGGGCTTTTCTTTTATGGCCAATCTTGCAATGTCACCATTGAAATTTTGATAATCAACAAGGTTTCGAAAACCAATACCTTTGCATTTGTTGTATACATGAACATCTTGATTTTTTCAAAAAATAAACATCTTATCATTCATTTTGTTTATTGGTTATTGTTTTGGGTGAAAACACATTAAAGAAATAAAATCAAAGGTCTACCAAATTCAAAATAACATCCATATAACCATGCCAAAACTTATATCAAAATGTGAAATTTTTTCAAAACCAATAACAATTGAAACACCAATTGGAAATTTTGAAACATCACAACCATTGTAATCAATAATCATGGCCATTGTACTCATGTGATGTGTTTTGTTTTTTCATTTGTGTAATGTCAAAAATTGGTGATTTCTCCCCTAAAAGTTAGCAAAATTAATAGAATTTAAACAAGAAAAACGAAAATTTCCAAATTTTTGATGAATATGGTAAAAAATTATCCAAAGAAAACCACTACTCAAGTGTTTTTCATAAAATTTTCTTGTTCCTACGGATACATGGTTATTGATTACAATGATTGAACATTTGAATATATACTTCATTTCTTGTATGCTATGAGTGATCTAAACCAATACAGGTGCACAAAGAAGAGCTCTACATAACATTTTTGAATTCTGAAAGCAAAAGAACAATGAAAAAAAATTACAAAAACAAATGTGTTGAAATTGCAAAGTGTTTAAACACACTCATCATCAAACACTAATCCCCTTTACTTTTGTACCGCATATTTTTCTCATTTCTAATCCTTTGAACAATCTAAATTATTATGAGTGCACCAAGCATAGTTCCACATAAAACTTTTGAGTCAAAGGAGCAATGTCTTAGGATTCTAAGCTCTTTGAAAGCTTACATGTTTGATTACCAACCTGTTTAACCACTAAATGTCAAATAAAGATAAAAATATATCGAAAAGCAAACCAAATGGTTCACCTTGACCTTTAGGGGTTAAGCTAATTATTTCCTAATTAACAACAAAGACGTCAGCTGAAAGACATTTCTAAAGCACTCAAAGAAATCTCATAGTTTATTTGGATGGTGCCTTATATTCATCAATATTCCTCCTAGAAAAAAGGAGGCATCTTGTGTCTACTCCTAAGAGGGGGAGGGAAATACACCCATTTTTTAATGGGTGTAATTTCACTCGCACTTTGCAAAAAAAAAAAGAGAAAAAAACACTCTTCCTCTTATGCCTAGTGATCTACTATTGTTTAGGCTCATGGTATTGTTTGCCCTGAGCTTTATGATAGGTAAAGTTGAGGGGTGGGGGACATTCACATGATGCAGGGTTGCTCGACTTGGCTGACACCTTGTCCTAACCCCCTTATTTTGGGGAACACCCCAACCCAAGGGCTTGCAATTACCCTACACTAACAATGTCCTCAAGTCTCGCACAAAAGGTGATTAGCTCAAAACCCAGGTTATGAAAGGGTTAGATTAGTTGGGTCCCAGGTTTGGACATATGATAAAGATAATTGTGATACACTGTAGCAACGGATTATTTTTGTTTTGTACTTAGTATGATCTAAGTAGATGGACATACATGAGGTGATTGGGTTACGTCACAATTTTCCCTGTGTTGTGCAGTTTTGTCAAGGGAATCACACATAAACGTACCAAAAAGTGTCTTCATAATCATTGTTGAATGTGCTCGATTCATGAGCATGTCATCGGACTCTACAATTGAGCTGGGGATCGATTGCGGCATGTCCCATGACCATTAGGCATTAGGGCATGTCCCATGACCAAATCTTGCTCAAAATCCAAAGAGACCAGACTTCAAGTGTTCGTCACAAGGACCAAAGATTGACAAAGTCATACTCATGGAAGACAACACTTTTTTAGCTCAACTAAATGCCGCCAAGCCAATAATTCAGTGAGACTTTAGACTGTGGGGTTGACATTCTTGCATCCAATTCCCAAAGGTAACTAACAATATGGGTATGTCACGCACTACAAGTTTCACAAACCTTAAAAACTATGGTAGTCATCCACTCTTTGCATCTTGGGGTACTTCTAGTTAGAAATTAGTGTTGAAATGGATGCATGATGATGATTCTGCAACTTATTCTCAACTGTCAAGCATGAATGTGTGAGACTGGCAATTTGGCGGAGTCACTGTGCTGCACTCTTCATGCACACATGGTAGGTAGGTTGGACGACAACTACTCGTTGTTACAATCATACCCAAAGGGTTCGAATCAGGGGTCTAATTTCCATGACCATGATGGTCTCTATGGTGGTTACAGCGGATGCTCAGTTCCAGCCATCATGATCCCACTGACCAAACTTGTGGGGTACAAATTCTTTTCACTGCTAGAGTTCAAGTGCATCTCAGTCATTCATTCGATGGTAGAACATCAATGCCCAAAGGATTGCCTCCAGTTTGTTTTTTCAATTTGGTTTTGGAGTGTAATTAAAGTCTGGGTTTCACAGCAAAAGTGTTATTGGTGTTTGAAGATATCATTAACAAAGGCTTTGATCCAATGGATATATAATCGGTTTATTTATAGGTTATAGAATACTACATATACATTAATAAATAAGTCTCTCGTCTGACTATATTATATGATATATGTGTGTGTGTATGTGTTTCCATATATGTAATGTTGGTGGGCTCATTATTTGGCTTGGGTAATAATATAAAAGCCTTTCAAACTTTCATGTATCACAAGATTATGCTATGTTTACCATAGCTAGTTATGCCATAGCTAGTCATATAAATTTTTTGGGTATTAAATGGAAAGTAGGGTGACAAATAGTGGTTTTTTTATTTTTATTTTTTCAAATTTTTGATGTTGTGTCATTGGCTAGCATCCCAAGAAAGATTTAGCATTAAATGGTAACAAGACAAGTAGAATAGTAAATATTATTTTTGGTTGGTTGGAGACCTGCAAAGCAAGCACTCTAAATTTGCATTTTGGCAAAATTTGCACACAAAAAAAAATGCTGGAGACAAAGGGTTAACTTGTTTATGAACTTGTTAATGAATAGAGATGAGTATTTTGCATTTCATCATTGCATCATATTCAACCAAAATCTCCATCATGATGATCTCATGAGTTGTGGGCACATTTTACTTAAATCCTGATGGAACGTGCTGTTGTCCAACTATTTGCAATCTTGGTTTCGAGAGTTGGGAACTGACTCATGTCCCCAACATTGGAATTATAGTTTAAAAGCCAGGCCAGGCCAGGCCTGTACCCTCCTGCTGCAAAAGAGGTGCAAAAAATGGTGCATGGACTTTGTTATTCTGAAACACGGCTTATTGTTATACATCATGATGCAATGAAAATTCTAGCTAGAAGAAGAACATGTTGAGAGTCCCATGGACATATCAGATTTAGAATCATCTAGTCCAAGTCTCAGGAAATAGCATCACTCTCTCTGCAAACATGAGCTGTGTGTCATGGTCTCTTCAACGACCTTCAGAAATTGTACACTGTCAAGCATCTGACCCAATGAGAAAGGACGTGGTTTATATCATGGGGTATATAAACTTACCACTGTTTATGGACCAGCAGCATATAGGCATGTGCCTGGTACAAAATATGAACACTGGTATCAAAGGAACCTACCTGACCTGAGGCAATACCAACCACATACTTGTACCAAACAATTTTGGTAGGGACCTGAGGTAATGTCCAATAAAGCTATCTGTAAAGTCACACTCTTTTTCACCCGGTATCCTCTCTGCTTTCACCCGGTATCCTCTCTGCTTTCACCCGGTATCCTCTGCTTTCAACCCTTATCCTCTCTTTCAGTGGTATCCACATAGTAAGGAAATTTTATTAAATCTCAGTATGAAATGCTGAAACTCAGCGTTTAATGCACAAGGTCCTAGAGTAATTATAGTAGTTTACAGGTAGGAGCAGTGAAAATACATGTAGCAACAGTGAAGGCTCTCAGGAGGAAAAAGGAAAGAGAGGATGAAACTCAGTTTACCACCAAAATTGGTGGAAAAACAAGTTTGCATCCCAGTTATTTTGTTTTGTAAAGTTTCATTCCCAGTTACACATTTGATGCCCTATTATGACGAAACTTTCTGTTCTTGCCCCCTGATCGCCTGACTTTATGGATAACTCTAATATATACTGGCTTTTATATCAATTTTAATAGCAAATTTATACCTGCCTCATACGAGACAGAAATCAGCCTTGGACCCAATACCAGAACCAGGCAAATATGTTCAACAAATTGATGATACCTGATGACCACCACTGAAACTTACCTAGTGCATCCTGGTGTGCAATCGACAGTTGGGTGGGTAATTATCACACTACATGCTGATCATGTTGAGATGTGCAAGTGACCATTGTAGCACGATTGCTGATTAGATACCTTAGTAGAAGGGCAGCTTCAACAAGCGCTGGTGGGTTCGAATGATTGATTAAATTTGAAGATTCCATGTTGAAAAAGTACAATAATCCTAAATACTCCAATAGATTCTTTAATTTCTTTTTTTAAAACTATTTTCTTTCAATTGCTTTTGCAGGGAAAATTTTCAACATTTCTACAAATAATATAATTTGTGTTGAAGCTGCCAAGGTAGTCCAGTAACTTGACAATATACCATTCTATCTCAGTTAGGATCAAGTGGATACCCAATCTATTGACACAAACTTGCGATTCATTCTTGTGGAGAATCCGCCAATTTTTCTCCAGGTCCCAAATGCAAAGCCATGGTGCCCTGATGGCAATCAAATCCAACTGATGAAGAGTGATTCTAGGTTTCACCAACTTAGAGTGGTGAGTGGCATTCCTCCCCTTAGGGTTGGTGCTCCTTTTGGAGGTGGAAGTGGTGCGTTTCATTATAGTTCACCAATCCATTGTATGATTCATGAAAAGTGCAAGAAATCAATAGTTTCATTTCCACAAGACATACAAATTTAATTATGCTGGAAGGGCTGATTTTTTTTGAATCTAGGTTTGTTGCCAAAAGATGGAAGGATATGGAAGCTTTTGCCACCACATGAGAGCTTTGAGCCAAATTCCATCAAGCTTGGGCTCAAACTCTCATGTGTGGAAGAGGATCCATTTGCACTATCATATTTTCATTTGTTCCCAAAATTAATTTTGATGCTATTCTTTGTGGAACCCTATCACAACTAGTGAGAGATTCTTTTCTTGGTTTCCATCTCCTTTTGTGTAAGTGGGCTTTTTGCAGGTGGGTTCTGGGTGTGTCTTTGAAGCTTGCACTGCCCTTATCAAAGAACTTTATCTTTCATGTATTTTGTTATTTTCTTTAAAAATTCAGTGCAAGTTTTTTCTTGTGTCCAATCAAACTTCAGGGTAGTACTTGTACAACCCATTTTTTTTAGTTTTGTTTTCTGCAGTAAACCTTTTTGTGTTCGGTATTATTTGATTAAAAAAAATTCTAGTAGACCTTTCAGGGCAATAGTTTTCAAAATTCTCCACATTTTTTACAGTGGCAATGTATCATATAATGTTGTCAAAGCATGTTGACCAACACCCTTTAGTTGGGCCTCTAAGATTGTTTATTGCATCAAACATAAGTGTCCCCAGGCCCATGTAGAGGCCCAAATAGGGGATATTGGTGGAGAGACCCTAACCTGTGAATATGTACAGGCCCAAAACTTGATAAAATCAAACATATGTGAGGGCCTACTAGCAGATAAATGTATATTTTTTTGTCTCAATTTCACACCCATGTTTAGGCTATTTGAAAGCTGTACAGCATCCAAAATACTTCAAGAAAAATGATCCAGTACTCCAGCATGGCTGGTGTGCTGGGGGCCATGTGAAAGTAGACCTGGAACTACAATTTGAGAAAAGATTGAATATTTCAATCCAAGTTCAATGTGTGCAAGAGGTACAACCTTTTCAACTCACTTGTCTAGAATCAAAGAATTGAAATGTCTAAACCCACAATCTACAACATGATTGTTCATAATTATTATCTACCTCAATATCCAAATATAGGTACACAATATCCATCAGACAAAAATGTTAGAGGGGTTTTGTGCAAAAAAGGAGGTTGAGCTATACACATTATGTCACAATATGCATTGAAAGGCACAAGTGACTGGAAAATCAATTCAACTAGAGTTATCCATAAAGTAGCCCAAACTAGGGGCCTTAGTCTTATTGAAATTGGGGACAAATTGAGAATTCAAGATGAAAACAATACAATTGAAAACAAAGGGGACCAAATTAGTTTTGTCACTTAAATTGATCCTCAAAGGAGTTTCATTCCTAGTTTCGGATTTGTCTTGGGGTTTTGGTGGGGTGTGATATTGGACCACTTTTGGCAACCGCAAAGTTCATACCTTATGTACAGTCCATAACTTTTGCAAACCCTTATTTGGTTCTCTCATGGTTTTAAATCCTATCCTTATACTCATATTTGGAGCAACATAACTTCTTGTAAATAAGTCAATCATTTTAATATATAGCTTATTTTCTTTCAATTTAAATCTACTAGAATATTTATTATCAATTTGAAATTTTATTTATTTTTGTTTATTTTGATGTTTTTCAATTGTAGTTATGTTTTAACCAGGAAATTGTTAGACATTCATTATGCTTAAGACTTTATTGATTGAGATCATTAATTTCAAATCATTCTTCATATTGATAATATAAACATATTTTTTATTTTTTATTTTTTAAATCCATTATAGACATTCCAAGATATTTATTTTTTAGCACACTTGAGAATTGTTTTTCCCCTAAAATATTGATTGCCAAATGCCATATACAATATGTTATGTCAACTTGTGTGATTGAATTTTTTTTAAATTATTGAAAACAAAATTCATTGTTATAATCTATTACAAAACAAATTTGCAAATTTCAGAACCCAAAGATAATATTTAATATTTTCTAATTGCACAAATGTTTTATGCATTACATTACATGTATCCTGCCACACATATTGAGTCCAAACCATAAACAAATTCAATATGATTATCATATAATCTTTGATTTCATTTCATCACTCGTAAAAACTGTGGTTATGACATCCATTTTAATCCAGTGCACCTTGCCAAAGCTCCCTACACCTTCACTCTTGTTCATCTTGTTCACGTATTCTTCACTAAATCAAGTCTTGGCAAAATAAAATCTTGCAAATCTTCAAAACTAATAGGTACTCATTTCATCAAAAATAGAATGACTTTGCATGTATAAGATTTTGGCAACATTTACTGGTCCTAAAATGTGAAGATGCCCTTATGAGAAAAACCATCCACTAGATAATCTTTGGTAAAACCAAATGTAAATTAAAATTGATTGGGTTCAACAAACTTGGGGAAGATTCATTTGAAGTGCTATTTGTGAAAGGCCACCAAATGGGTTTTTGGGTTTTTGGATTAAAAGGAGTAGTTGCATCTAGGTAGTGCTTTCAAAATGAAATGTTGTTAGCCAAAACAAGTTAATTTTGAAAGGCCTTCCTAGTCCAACATTTCTCTCAAGGGTAAAAAACCATTAATAAAGCCACAAAGGACATGAAGGACATGAAAGGCATCCAACTGGATCCCTAACACCAATAAATCTTAATTTGGATATGAGGCGAGGTTTGTAGGACCATAAGCTCTTAAGAGTGAAACAATCCTAGAAAATGGGCCTTTATGAGTTGAAATTTGAGCTGGGGCCTGATTTTGGGAATGTCATGTTCCAATGGCCTACATAATGTAAACACAAAGGGCGAGAGTCTAACAGTTTTTTTTATAGCACATTACATTGATATGTGTGGCCTATAAATCAATATCATCGTTTTTAGTAATGGGTTAAGTAAATCACCAAATTGACCTAGGACTATACCACTTCTGACTGGTTTCCAAGTTTTAGGGGGGGCCTCTTCATTCAAGTCCTAACATTTTTGAAGGGACCAATCTTGGTTCAATTCTAGTTTCTTTTTGATTTCAAATATGGGACCTGGTTTCAATTTAATTTTTTTAATTAAGGGAGTGAGTCTTATTCTAGTTCTTCATTAAATAATCCACAGTTTCAAGTAACCTCTAGTTCTAGTTTCAACATCCAAAATATCAAAATGGACAATGTGGAAAAAAAAAAAAAAAAAACCTTGAAATTTTATTCCAAACAAAAAAAATTTATGTTAGGTGTGAAATTGATGCTAGAAGCTTGAGGAGGTGCTCCAGATGAAAGCTTGAAGTTTGAAGTCAAGGTTCAATGGTGTATTATTTTTTGAATGTGAAATTTTTGAACACAACTTGAAACACTTCATTTTGGGAACTTGCAACATTTTTTTGAACATGAAATCTTCAAGAAGCGAAAAACAGAAAAGAAAGTCACAAAAAAGCTTAAGTTTCTTCATGAAGACAAAAATTCTTTAAACCTTACAACTAGAACCATATTTTTTGTTAGAACTTCAATTTGGTTTTGGTTCTTAAATGAATTTGGAACCAAACCTCAAGTTTGGTTCTGGTTATTTGCAATGCCATAACCAAAGGTGGTTCCAATTTGATTCATAACCAAGCGCCCCCTTATCTAGTTGAATTAGTTAGCCAAAAAAGAAGAGGTAAACAAAACTTCAAATGTTCTTCTACATTTACTAGAGCTAATGGAACAGAGTCTATTATGTCTAAGACATTGCCTTGTGTTGAATCCACCCACTCACATTTTCATTATAGATACTAAGGCTTAGGTGAATCAGAACCTTCTGGAGTCATTATCATTAAACACCCACTAACCTCCTAATGGCATTGTTTCTTCCCACATTCATTTGAATCATAGAAACTTTTACCAAAAAAAAAATTCTCAACTTCATAACACATTTTGAAAAATTAAAAATTGGCAGCTTACTCCCTAACCCTAAGTGAAAAACCGGTTGCAAATCCCAAATTCAGAGTGCCAACCAGAATACTCACTTCATCTCATCCCAAACCCCACTTTCCAATATCAAGTTTAGTCTCTCTTAATATAATGCCAATAGGACATCATTCATGAATCCCTTAAATTTTGTATTATCTTCACCAATAGCCTATAACAAAACTACTACATCGAATATTGTAGCTCCATCACATCAAAATTGGGAAAAACAAACTAAGGAACTTGGACCTAAACTAACAACTTTATTACGAAGAGAATTGCATGGTTATTTATTGATTAAAAAATCATTTGTTAAAAGTAATGAACTTTTGAAGTCAAAAAATATGAATTGGTCATTTGACTAGAACATCACAAAATGAAAAAAATTATATTGATTCACATTCCAAATTTGTTATTGGTACTTAATATATAATGTATTATGAGATGATAAATTCAAATGAAGAATCTTTTCTTTGAAAAGCTTAACCATTTAATAGTATAGAGACTTTTGAATGGTTAAAATTGGACCATATTTTCATGTCTTTATGAGTTACAATTATTTTTTTATTTTCAATTTTTTTCTTCCAAAAACATATTTTTTGAAAGTTTTATTTGGGACATTATTCATATGGATTTTGTGGGTTGTCCTTTTAAAACTTCCAAATTGAAAAATAACATCAACTTCTATTAATGTAAATTTTGATGTAGCTTTTTGAAGATTTTTAGGTGATTGAACATTTATTAGCCAAAGATTATAATAATGACATTTAAAAAGGTAACAACCATGTACATTTGAACAATTTTTTTGAATTTCCTAGGAACTTATAAAGAGTTTTAAATTGTCCAAAAATGAGCCATCGTAGTTTGCATTTACCCAAGACCTAGTTTTCATATTCAAGAACCAAGTCAAAACCAAACTTTGATAATTAAGTGCACTTGGGTAATTGGCCAAAATTGGATCATACATTTAACAACAAAATCTTTGGGTGATAAATTTTTAATTGAATGCCATGAAAAACAATCTATTGTGTAGTATGCCATTCAACCATACTATCAAATAATGGCCAAGTTTCTATGTACAATGTTGAAAATAATATTCCATTTAATTTACCAACATTTTTTGTGTGGTGAAGAATCACTAAATGGCAGATTGAAACTTGGTTGTGTAACTTGTAAATGGGAAAAATAATATTAAAAAAAAAACAAGTCACCAAAAGTTGAGGCTTGTGACAATGATGTAATGGTGTTGCGCCATTTGTCCAATGTTTGAAACTTAATCACTACTCCATCTCCCTTGATTTGAGAATTTTTCACCCCCTAGGTTCCTTCCACCATACCCCATTGCAATTTGCCATTACTGCACCTTTGTTGAAGCTTGTCAACATTATGTCTATTCCTCTGGGGTTGTTTGTTGTTGCTAGTTTTTATGAATGTGTACATTGTAGATCTTTGATTTTTTAATTTATATTTTTAAATCATGATTTTCATGTTTGGGGGTTGCATCCTTTCCAAGAGCTTGGGTTAAAGGTGTACATAGCTTATGAGATATGGTTGAAGCAAGAATATATATGTGCATTGCAAGTATTCATTTCAAAATATTCATTTTAATTCAATTTCCTTATTCATCCTTTTTTCTCAAGTTCTATTTGATTTGATTTGCTTGCTTGCTTGCATGTGGTATGTATTGTGTGGTGTGCAACATGTAGGTTTGAGCATTAAGTTGTAATTTGTTGTTGCTTGCATTTTTTGTTGTGTTTTGTCTTCATGTTTCACTTTCTCCATGTCTCTTTTAATAATCCCCAAAAAATTCAAGTTCAAACCTCTTTTCCTTATTATTGCTAATGTAAAATCCAATGTAAAAATATGTGATCTTGACATGCTTGTTTTTAAACCATTAGTGTAACTTTTGCTTAAGAAGAGCTTCTAATTCTAGTTTGTTTAAACGTAGTAGCTCAAAGAAAGGAAAATGGGATCATGAAGGTACAAAACATTTATAGAATAAATGGGTTGTGCAAATACCTTGGTAGAGTGAACAATAATTAACACAAATAATGTGCATTAGGTTTGGAGTGTGATTTGTTCAAAAGCAAAAGGGAAGGAAAAATTAAGTTAGATAGTTTAGTTAAATACAAAAGTAGGGTCAAAACCAAGATTTTTAGTCTAGGGGTAGAAGTTGGTTATTTCTATTTCAATCCTAAAAATTAGCATGTGTGCAATGAAAATAATTACATTATAAGAAATCATCCATTGATTCAAGAACTTGTTCATTATTACAAATCATGGTTTTTCAAGTTGTCCAACTTGATTGCCTTTTTTTTAACCAAAAACTTGGTCAATATGATTAGAGGCTTTAAACGTTGGAATGACATGCAACCAAACAAGACAAAAATGGACATCTCTAGGTAAAAAAACAAGAGTTTAGTCAAATTGCCTAATGACAATTTGACCATTAATCAAAATGGTAATTAAAATGAACATTAGATTTCCTCAATAGGTAGGTAGGTATAAGTAAGTAGGTTAGGTAGGTTAAGTAGGTAAGTTAGTTTAATGAACATGTAAGATAACTAAGCTAGGGTTCCTAAGTTAGTCAAAAAAAATTACATAACAATAAAATGACAAAATTCATTGTTTGTTGAAAATATGGTGCAATGGCTGAAGACTTGGTCTTTCAACATGAAGGTGAGGGTCCAAGTCCCCATACTTGCATTTTATATAGTTAGGGTACCTAGGTTAGTTAGTTTAGTTTATAAGTTCCTAGCCTAGGTGCCCAGTCTAGGCTAAATCTACTTATTTACGTAGGCCTTACCTACATATTAAATCAAACTTCCATACATTTTGACAATTAATAGTTAAAATGATAGTTGGCTAACTTGACAAGTTGATATGACCAATAAAAAAATTAGCAATAAAAGGATCGTTAATCAAGAAAACTATCAATCAAAAAAATCATAATTAATAAAAAAAACACATGTCAATTTGACCAACAATCAACTTGGACATGTTGATATCAACTTATCTAATTATATGATTGATTGGTCAAATTGGCAAATGTAATAATTTGGTCTTTTTTTACTAGTTTTATTTGTAAAAAATCATGTTTTAGAATAGTGGTTGTTGAAGGTCCCTAAGATGTAAAAAACGAAAAGTGTTTAATTTGTTGTTGTTTTTAAATTGTTGTTCAAAGGTTGGGTAGTGATGGATTTTGAAACATTGAAGATCTATTCACCATGCTTAAGGTCAAACACACACCCAAAAAAATGAAGTTGGGGTATTCTTAAGTTGATGAATGATGTGTTTTTGTAGTCCATTCACAATGTTGTTAGCATGGTATTCTTATTTGCATGAATGTGGACTCACTGACAACAATAGACAATGTTTTTTGAAGCTTTCTTCATTTTATATTGTTCAAGCTTGGAAGTAAATCCCTCTTTTGATTTGTGTGAAAAAGTTGATGTATAATTAATAATGTGTTTCAATTGATGCATGTTCATAACTTTGGTCACTTTGTATTCAACAGTGTGAGTGTTAAGGAATTGGGAGGCAAGCTTGTCTCTGTGAGTGCATATGGCAAAATGGTGGTTGAAAGATAAGATGAATCACTTATGGCAAATGAAACACTCCATACAAGTCCATTTGATAGTGTTAAAATGGCAATTTAATATGATTCATTATTTAAATGGGCAATAACAAAATATTAATGAGTTAATAAAGTTCATGTGTACAAAAAGGTGAAGTAAATTTTTTTTAGCATACATGTTAAGAGAAAAAAATTAAAATCCATGAAAAAATGATTATGAGATGGAAACTTGAAAATAAGGCCCATTTTAAATCGTTTGAAAGTCCAAAGCTTTTTTTGGGTTAAAGATTTTCTAGCCAATTTTTTGTACATATTAATAATTTTGCTTTATTGTATCACATAGAGTCCTTATAGGATATCCCCCAAAGAAACCAATATAGACATAAATGTATTTATATAAAGATATAGACATAAGCCTAGTTCATGACTTTCAATTTCAAAAGTTTGTTACTCTATATTTGGTGTATATATACATTGCAATTTTTAATATATGTCTTTTTATTCAAGTTGAAAATCTCAATTGAAAAACAACTTTGGCATATTGATGATTTTATCACATGTTAATGGGTGTGAATGTGTGACATTTTGCAAAACAATTACAATGTGATGCAAAAAATCATCCATTTTATCTTTCAACCACCTAACAATGTTGAAATCAAGGTTTAAAAACTAGTGTGACTACTTAGATGAAGGATACAATAGCTCCATTTTATATGGGAGTGCATTGTTTTATTCATCAAACAAACTTTGCCTATGTTGGTTTTATTAAAATCCAATTTGGTGGGCTTAGTTGGAAGCCTTACTTTAAATTATGTATGTCTTTTTGTTTCATTCACCTAAGAATTACCTTGAGTTTTAACAATTATGGGACATGTTCATAAAAATAAAAAAAAATTGTTGAAGAATGTGGAATTGATGTAAGATGGATTAATATTTTATTTCATGATCAAGGAAGCACACCCATTTTATTTAAATGTTGTGGAAAAAAATATAAGATGCAAGTTATTGAAAAAAGTGAAAGTTTTAATTTATTTAAATGTAAATATGGTGTTTATAATTCATTATGAGAATACATTTAAAATTTATTAAAACATTTTTAAATTTATTTTTTAAATGATTAAAATATATCATTATTTCATAACATATTTTTAAAAATCCTTTTATCTTGTGTGCTTCCTAAAATACACAAAAAATGACTTCTTTGGGATTTATTATGAAGCATGTTGCGGAACAATACTAACCTTTGATTATAAAGGTTCATGTTGATGTTCCAAAAGGTACCATTGTCAATGGAAACTTGAGACTCCTCTATGACTTGGAATTGATTTTGGGGCTACATGGCATTTTGTCGCTTTTAGATTGTGTGGATAATACCCTAATCAAACTCAACCAATCCTATGATGTGTTTGTGTGTGATTTTATTGATGCATTGAATGTGTACCTACATGAGTTTTACCATCTCTATTTTGGGTCCTTGCATTAAGTTTGATCACCTAATTTGTGATGAATTAAATATTCTTGAAACAATCATTGGCACTAATTTAAATGATGAGTTGGTGTGTATCTATATAAATGGCGATAAACTTGATGACTAATCTCATTATTGAATGTTGGTTTTAAATTTCTTCTACCAACAAATGTTGTCTTGCAATAAGTTCTTTGAAACTTGGGTTGAGGCCAAACTTCTCCTTTTGTGATTGCTCACATGAAATTGAATTGCAAAAAATCTACCAAAGTTCTAGTGGATGAGTTGCAAAGCATATTTTCAAACTATGAATTAATGCTGGCATTAGGTGTAATCTATCACACTTTTGGGCCAAAAACCTTGATGATGCTACGGATGATTTCCACCAATGCTTGATGGTCACCAAGGTTGTTTATTACATCTTCACAAGGTGAAAAAAGATGGGGTGTGGGTGAAATCTTTTTTTGATGGTCGTTTAAATTTGCAATGTTCTTTTAAGATGATGATAATTGCTAATAATAAATCAATCTTGAAGAATATTTTTGATGTGAACTTTATCACTTGATTGTGGGCCAAGATTGGCTATTTTGCCATCTTCAAACACAACTTTTTAGAGTGTGGGTCAAGATTGACTCTTTTGCCATCTTCAAGCCCAAGCTTTCAGAATCTATCAAGCTAGCTTAACATAGCTTGTGTTTAGGTCCTAGGGTCAAGCATTTTCTCAACTTGTTTTTCATGAATATCACTATTAAACAATTTAGATTTATGCATTCAATTTTATGGACAATGGTTCTACACACTTGAGAAGGTCATCAACTTGTGGGGGAACATGAAAGCACAATATTGTGTTGATTCCTAAAACAAATGTTCTTTTACAAGTGGCAACTAGGTTTAATTTTCCAAGTCCCCTCTTTGTTGGGGCACCTTTCATTGTCCACAATGCATAGTGCACATGCTTGTAATGTGAATATGTTTTTTTTTCTCTTTTGAAACTCATGAACTCCTCGTGTTTTTTTCTTGGATATCATTTATTCTTGAATCCTTGTTAACTCTTGGATTTGTTGGCCAGCAAGGAGTGCATCCATGTAGTGTGGAGTAAGGCTTGGGGTTTTGCTTGTACCTTGTTGTATTTCCATTTTGTTAATTGTATTATGGTTGAGGGTTGTGTTGTAAATGTACGAACATTGCTTTGCAATGGGCAAAGTCTCTTTTGAAACTAGGCTAGGGTTGAACTCCCCAAGCAGCTCAATTGTCCATAGAATCTAGATTGCTTTGAACTTTGAAAGTAAGTTAAACATCGAACACTGCACTATGAACATTAATCATCAAGAGCAAAATTTTCAAATGATTTGAGTAGGCACATTAACTATACAAAAAAACTACAGAGTTGCCAACTCTTGCACTTGAAAAAACATTGGTAGCCAAGTAATGGACCATTTGAAAAAGTAGTAGCCAAAATTTTAATTAAATAAAAGGCTCAAATTGCTGGATTGCACATACCCTCATGTTGATTGTAGCCACTTGAGCAACTTGGCAAAATCCACCTCAAAAAAAAAGAAAAAAAGCTGGGACTTACCCTTCCACTCCCACACTCTGGGTGATTTTGCATAATGATTGGTTATTTTCCTGCAAGCACTTCAAATAACAGCTTGACCCTGCTTTATGTACTTTCCATCAACCCAAAACTTATGAGGCAATTTGTATTTTCCAATACAATTTACATGTGAGAAGCCATGACAGAGGTGCCTTGAAGCCAAAAACATCAAACCAAAAACATCAAAACATGTTCAGCTACTCATGACTAGCAGTGCCCATGGTACTGAAATTTGGAGAACTTGTTCTTTCATGTAATTTACAATCATTATATTTTCCAAAGTCTTCCATTGTTGACAGGTTACACTTTGTACATGGGGATGGCATGAACAGTCCAGCAGCTAAATCCTGTAATGATTCAGCTCTCTGTATTTGTGCAGTTCCCTCCAGTTTAGATTAAACCAGAGATCTGTAGTAGTAGTACACTCATAAGTACTCATATACCAGTTTCATGAAAACTCTCTTGTTTCTGTTTTTATTAAGTAGCCCAACAGTTTATGAGTACCCCTAATGTGTGTTCCCTGCAGACTTTCCATTGTCAGATGTGAATTTTATATTACCCCAGTTGAAGAGCAGGTTCAGCAGGTCTCTGCTGAATAATTATTTCATTTTGAAGACTCCATTTTCACAAATAGAATACTCCTGAATAATTTCATAAGATGATTCATTCTTCGTTTTGGGGGATTTATTTATTTTTTTTTTCCCCTGAAAATTTCAGCATTTCCAAAAATAAAATAATTTTTGTTGAGCCTATTATTCAACTACAACAGTATGTAGCAAAACGCTATCATGAACTGGGAGTTTGTTTCAGCATCATACAAGTTTTAAAAAGCCTCCTTCTTCTGTTCAGACCTTCAAACTACACTCCACTTTGTTTGGCCTTACTAATGATCAAAGGGGTTGTCCCAATCTTCCCCTATGGCTGTTCCTGAGACATCACAACCATTCGCAATTGCAGATTCCAGAACATCATGCATCATGATCAGTTTATGGACGGAGCGTGTGAAATTTATGAAGGGATGCATGGCAAACGATCGGTTGCCAACAGTGTGTGGATGTCTTATTACCAGCAGCTAGTGTTTGATTTCCTTTCCCATCTGTGGCCTCTTAGGTAGGTTCACACTCAGATGTCCTTTTGTTGCTTTTGTTGTGTCTCTTATGAATTGGGTGGCTCTATAAGATTGTTGCTGATGAATATAGTTCCAGTAAAATCATTATTAAGTTCAGAGTTATGTACAGTGAACTGTGGGATGGATCTTTCAAACAGCAGTACTTATTACTTAATCAGAATCAGCAGGACATGGATGCCAAGCCGGACTGATCCACATGGCTGGCCCAGCTAGGTCCTCATGACAGCAAAATTGGAGGCCAAATTCAAAGACCTGATATTATGGAGAGATATGTAAGTTCCTCATTCAAAGACCTGACATCAAGAACAGGTCTGTAACCAGCAAGTGGTTTTTTTTCATTTTTGTGATGTGGCATGGGTGGTGATCATCCCACAATAGATTTAGGTTGAGTGGAGATGACTCCACACAAGATTTAGCTTTAATGGTGAAAAGATTTGAGAAAAAGTTCTGTCAAAAGAGTTAAAAATTAGCAGAAAAACTACCCTAAAAAATATAAATCTGATGAAAATTCTTTTGTGACTGGATGCAACCTGGCACCCTAAACCTCATCCAGGAGGAGTGTCTGGCGAATTGGAGTTAAGAACTCCTGTTGAGGTTGTGGCGCCTCCCCAGAGGAGGCCAAAATTTTGCGCTAGTTTGGGGGAAAAAAATCACTAGTAACCACCATGTGTTGTGGTTTTTTTTTTCCCCCCAATTTTGTCAAGTAGGTGGACTGGCCATAATCCACAAGAGGAATAAGCCAAATCTGGCTAGAGGTCAGCCAGGAAAGTAGAAGTATTTTACAATCCTGCTTTGTTCTGGTGACCTCCGAGAACTCATTATTCAAATAGAGCGATGTCTGCAGACTTTTTTCCTAAAGACCCTTTGTATGCTTTCCGCCATGTTTTTTTTTATCACTGCAGTGCAAAACATTGCCAAAACAAACCACTGTATGTAACAGTGTTGTGCATTTATTTGGATTTATAAAGATTCATTGGCCCTGGTTTTCTGGAAGTATTTCCAGATCGGAGAACCATCGGTTGCAGTTCTTAGAAAAAGAATCAGAATCAAAGAACTGTTGGGCCCTGTTATTTCAGTAACCTTAAAGAACCCATGATCCTCATGAAAGAATCACTAAAGAACTGACGGTTTTATGGGCTCGGTTACTTGATTTTTCTCAAATTTTTTGAGCACTGCGGTTAGATATCAGAACTGGTTGTTTTCTTTTTTATTTTGAGAATCATGAATATGAAGCTTAAGAACCTGCCTCATAACCGCCAAGGGTCTGTTCCTCATGTTTTGAATAACTGCCCAGCAATGGTATGTCAGTTCCTGTATGAACCAGAAAGAAACATTAAAAGGATGATGCTAACTTGATATTGCACAGACCTCCCAGATTGAGAATGATTGCGTTTCTGGAAAAAAATTGTATTTTGCAATCATCTCAACCCAGTTGACTCAGAAACTCCAACTGGAGTACATGAAACAAAATTTTAAAAGCCTGTAAGAAAATTTTTAAATCAAAATGCATGTCTATTCCTCATTACAGAGATTAGACAGGTGAAAGCTCAACTACTAAATATGACTAGCTAGTGAGTGGTTTTGAAAATGACAAACAATTAAAAAACTTGGTGAGGTCCTGGAGAAAGCAAGTCTGGTTGCAAGAACCCAAAAGGAGGCTTACAGGACACAAGGAACAAAGTGCAAACCAAGAAAGTTGTCCTATAGCTGGCTCTACCCATCTAGATCAGCTAATAGTCACTACAGCTTTTGGAGGTCAAATGCATTAGCCTTTCCCAGGGTACAACTTTTTAGAAAAGAAATCATTATGGTCAAAAGAAAGTGTATAGTAAACTTAAGGCATTACCATTGGGAGAGGCCAGTGTGGGTCCCAAAACAACGCAACCTTAAGGAACTAGTACTATGTCAAGCTCATTGTGACACAAGCAAGCAAGCAAGCAAATTCCCCAAGTTACCCTGGCTCTATTTATGAATAGGTGCAAGGTTTCAACAAATTTTAAAGGCCGAGGTAGTTCACCCATTTGTGAGCTATATAATTCTGTACACTCATTTTCTGGAAGACTTGTGGTAATTTCCAAATTGTTTTCAATTTTGTAAGGAACAAACAGTCTCAGAAAGGACAACAGTCAAACCACAAATCAACATCATTGGGATGTGTCCATTGTCCAGATCAACAGAATTGCCAAAAAAGCCACCTATATATGAAGTCCTTTAGTCTACAAGCTACTCTAGTTGTCCAATTACCTGGTGAAATGAAAAAATATGCCCTTGAAGAAGAAAGAAAAACCCACTTCCACTAAAAGACCCACTCCCATTATATCATCTGATTTCAATATTAGTAAATCATATTTCTCATTCACAAAATCTATGTTTTTGTAATTGTGGAGTTTTTCAGTCTCTGTCAATTTTGAAATGTAGCTAGCCCCACTGGCTATCAAACCACTAGGAATTATGAAACCAAATTTGACGACAGTTTAGAGAGGAAAGTAGAAAATTTTAAGAACCCTGTTGCATTTGGCGTCCTGATGGGAACCTATTGTCTAAATATGGCTATTTTATAGGGGAAAAAAAAGGCCTAAAAAATCTGGTGACTTTGGTGCTTCCCCAAACTCCCCCCCCTACCCCCAAATCCTTTTCTGTGTAAGTCACAGTGGAGTTTTTTTGGTTGCCAAGTGGCAAAAATTTACCAAAAAGAAAAGGTGTTTGTAATCATACGGTATGAAGGATTATTTGCAATTTGTATTTCAACTAAATTTTATGTTCAATTGGTGTCCATTTAGGTTACTAAACCTTCAGTCTGTACAGGGACTGGAAGGCTTAAATTGTCCCTGGTACTAGGTCATCTGGTTCTGGATAGCTTGCAGCTAGACTGGAGATATAAAGAGTAGCTGCTTCTTGTTGATACTTACTGCCACTCTATCTCTTTCTTTCTTTCTTTCTTTCTCCCTCTCTTTCCCTCGTTTGGGTTCTCATCAAAGTCGTGCTTTTTTGGGGGGGGGGATCCGGGTCTGGTGCTGTAGCAGTGGGAGGGAGAGATAGCGGAGATGGCGGAAAAATGGGGCTCTGGTAAAAACATTAGATATGAAGCTGAGAGGGGAAGCTGCAGGGGTTTGAAGAAAGGGCCGTGGACAGTATTGGCTTGACAGAAGAAGAAGAAGAAGAAGAATAGTCCTGAGGTGTAGGCTTGCTCCTCCTCGTGCTCCTGCTGATTCACTAAGTACCTCGATTGGTGGCTCAATTAGGCAGCACGCAGCTGTAAGGTTTCCTTCAAGCAGAGCGGAATTTGGGCGACGTACTAGTCTAGTATTACGCGACGGCCTCGTTGCTATCTTCCCTTTTGTATCTCATTTGCTGCAATTCCCTTCAACATCCTAAGGGAGACTCCATTCTACTGCAATGAACTGATCTGATCTTTTGAATTTTAATTAACAATCGATCTAGCTTGCTGAGCTTGTGACTCTGCTTGATCGATAGGACCGACTGCTTCAGCAGCTCCTGCACTGCTAGCTATTTCTTCAGGAAAGTTTTTCTTCCCTCATCAAGCTAACCGAGCTATCCAGCTTTAGACAGTTGTATCTCATAATTCCGAATACAGTACGTCGAAGAGTACACAGACACTCCTACACTAGGCCCCGGCTCGCGGATACCAGGAGGAGCTCGTGCGCAAGTGGTCTCCAACGTGATGAGCTAAAAGAGTGTTCAGTAAAATTGGAGCGCGAGTTGCAATGATAATATGATTATGGTGAGTGAGCTCGCGATCCACTAGATGCTAATTTATCAGCAGCTAGTTCATGTGCACTGCTTGCCGCTTCCTCTCTCTACCTATTCACATTTTCTTTAATCCTTTGGTTGTCCATTGAATGTGGTGCTGTATATCTTTTCTTTTAGATCAAGAACAGTAATATATTTTGCAGTATAACTCGGGAGTTGTACCCTGCCTGCACAGAGTCCCTAGTCTTATGCATCCGCGCACTAGAGATGGATAAGCTTTATGCACTTGATCGCATGGATGTGCAAATCAAGAAGGTCACAGTAATTGCCTGCTTCGATTGTTCTTCTTAAAAGATGCGGAGGTATTGTATCTTCCAGTGCATAGTTTCTCATAAAGCTTAAAGATAAGAGATTCATGGTGTTGCTCTAGGGGACAGGACCTTCAACTCCCCGCCAAGGGGTTAGGTAAGCATGGTGGGAGGCTAGTTAGCTAGCCGTATGAAATTGGTCTTAGGGAATTCGCAATATGCTGCTCATGATGCGGGTCTCACAATTATTGCGCTCGTCTTGGAGAATTTGAAGGTTCGAACGCGCGCAATAGCACACAGTACAGCTCTAAAGTTCTCCTCGATGCCGTGCTAGGTTTATGTCAGTACCAAGACTTCCCAACTACTAGCTTCTGTTCTCCTCTCTAGTATTGACAAGTTCTCTGTAAGCTCCAGCAGCTTTGAGATAGCTCATCAACACTTGCCATGAACGGGCTTTCACTAGTATTTGCTCAAGCACTTGGAGTTGCCTAATTTACGGTCTTATAACCTCGACTCTTTATAGAGCTTCGTTGCTGCTGGCTTCTGATCGATCTACTGATAGTTTGAACCTTGCGGATGGGATTTCATGACGCAGGGAGTGGGATCGGGTACTGATTAGCAGCTCGTCCTTAACGCAAAACCTGCATCCAGGAAGAAGCTAAGCTGCCGTTGAAGATCAGGCGTCGACGGCAGATGGTAATCAATATGCATTTAACAATGAACCATTGCGAAGGGGAGTTAGACCCCGATCTAATCCATCAATTGTCCGGGGATTCTGGTACATCGGCAGGGGAACATGAGGAATCGCCGAGTGCAGCTGCAAGCAGAGGTAGCGGAGGGTGCATGCCGCGTGAGAGACCCGTGAAGGTGATCCCGTGCCCACGTTGTCAATCCATGAACACCAAATTTTGTTACTACAACAACTACAGCGTGAACCAACCTCGACACTTCTGTCGCAACTGCCAACGTTACTGGACGGTCGGCGGCACGCTTCGCAACGTTCCTGTTGGTGGTGGATCGCGCAAGAAAGTACGAACGTCACGCGGGCAGCGATTTAACGATGGGCTGCAATCTCATCATCAAGACACTGCACGAGGCAGCAGCTGCTTACAGACCACCGGCTCTGCCCTTCTAAACATGACGTTACAGCCAAATGAACTGTTTCCAAGTGCGATACAAATGGCAGCAGCAACACAACAGCAGCTGTCCAGGCTCTCACAGGCAGCAGCTATGGGAACTGTTGGCAGATTAGGGTCCTACAGCGCCAATCAACTTCTGCAGTCAGCTGCAGGATTGATCGATTCTCCATCCATTAATACAATATCGACGACACAATTACCCACTAATAATTTTTTCCAGCAGTTTCCAAACATGCAGCAGCATCTGGAGCGCGGCCAGATGAATGCATACAGTACTACTGGCACCGGTTTGACTAGCAAGACTAGCGCTCCTGCAAGTCTAATGAACTACCAAGATCATCAGCTGGGAGCATCGACACCAGCTGCACATTCAGTGATGTACGATCTTCAGTCCACTCATCCGGCTCCCAATTCCACCTTACAAATGCAGCTGGGAGCTAGTCATGACTTACAGACGACCGGATTCAATAATCATCCAAATATGGAAGCTAACCAAATCGAGTTTTTGAGCTCCCTCATGCAGCACAAGCCTGGTTACTGGGGAGCCTAGCTAGATGAGTCCAGTTGTTGTAACCCCATCCAGGTTCTAGGTACCAGGCTCTACCAGCTATGAAGCAGCTTGTACTCTTGTATAACACGTTAGCTAGCTACCTAGCTAGCTGCTGCAGTATAGCAGCCATGGCAGCTTTCAACACTCTAGCAGTAAAAGGAGTTAGACCCAGCTAGCAACTTTGTCATGTTGTTTGTTACCGCAGCTATCATGTCATCAGAGTTCAATCAAGTGTAATATTAAATTAGTTCCAATCAATGGCAGGCAGGCAGGAATTAAAACCCTAGATTGAATCAACCATTAATGACCATTCACCATATAGAAATGTGAGGTTCCATCTACTTACTGGGAGCCAAATTCGAACACATTTCATGAGGCCAGAATTTAAAGATTTTGTTGAACCCAGTTTTTCATTTTCCAGATCGGTTGTTTTATATACTATTCTGGGGTGTGTGCATAGTCAGGCGGTAGTCCAATTAGGCCATATAATTCACTAAGATTTCACGTTCTTCATCCACAGGATATTAATATTTAGCTACTTGGATATGCAGTCTGTTTATAGCTCTTGTTGATTAGTCTTTCTGAGCATGTTGACATTGTGTATATAGGTTATTTTCAACAGCTAGCTAAACTGCTAGTTATACATCTCTCCAGCACAAGTTTGTCATATTGGTAGGTTCTAATTCCCCGTCTTTTTAAGTTCCATTGGAGAAAGCTTGTAGTTTGTACCATTGCCAAAGTTTTACAGCTTTCTCCCTGAATTGGATCAAAACTTTGTACCATTGTGAAAGTTTCTAGTACTTTTTTTCTGTTGGCTGAACTTTAAGATCATTAAAATATTGTCTTGCTAGTTGATGAAGACCTCTTTACTATGTTGTTGCTTTGTATCTCTTATTAGTGGAGACAAGATTTGTTGGTCTGAGCAATAATTAATTTTTTGTCGCTTGCAGTTGCAATTTACGTGAAATCACTTTTGATGTGCTATTTATTGTGTAAACTTAATTAATTAGATATAGGGCCTTGTTGCCATTCGGATTTCTTGTATGTACATGCAGGCAGCACAATAATTGAGTGTAATTAGCCAATCTTTGATTGCGCATGGCCTTTTGCAAACAAATACCTGAGTTCCACTTGTTTGTAGATAGAGGTAGTCATGCTCTTGAAATGGTTTGCTTCACAAGGCAGCCGTGGATGGAGGACCCTTTCTGGCAATAAAGAGAATATACAAGTCTTGGCCCGGATGCTGCGTGGGCAAAGTATTCAAGGGGGAGGGGGGAGGAGGTGCATGTTCGTGTCGCCCTAGCTTCCCAGCTTTATGATGGAAGTGGTTCCTTCAAGAAGTAATTTCTTCTTCCATAATCATTAATGGGCCAGTGCAGCAAAACTGGTCCCAAACAGACCCCTCATCAAAATCCTTCTTCTTAATATATACTAGAGATAGAAGAACCACGAGAAGGAAAGAAAGCTAGCTACAATGATCAGTATCAAAAGTACACCACTTTTCTTTCAAAATTCTGTGCTGACAATCATCCAAAACAGAACATGACGTACCCCATTATGTGATGAAGTGTTTGATCAAATACTCAGTGCCCAGGTGGGGGCCAGTTGTAAGGAACAATTTTGTTGGCAGAAAAAATGGGGGACCCTCACAAAGACCTATGTTATGTTACCTGGCAATATATAGGTGTCTGCACCTCAAATGGAATAAAGTAATGGCCATCGTGTAGTGGAAATTTTGTAATCTTGTAGGGTATACTCTGTCACTGATGTTGGTCCTTTTTTCAACACCCCCTCCCCCCCACCCCAAAAAAAACCTTATTGTGGTGGACCTCAACATATATGCTCTGTCCTGTATTGGGGATTGGAGCAAAATTAGCTGCTAGCTAGACTAGTATGCATGCCAAAGGAAATGGAAAGTAGCCATATATTGTGATAGAAAAGAGGTAACTCCTCTTTCACTCTATTGAGTCTGTCCACCAACATATCTTGTGTTAAAACTGAAAAGAAGAAACTTTTTTTTGTTAGGCTATAAGGTTTTGTTTCTGTTTCCTAACTTGCAAAGAGGGCTTGACTTTTCTAGGCCACATAGGGTAGAAACCATCCATCATCAAAAATGTATTTATCACCCAACACTTTTTAATATTTTCCTCATTCATTAGCCAAATTGAGCAATTTTTGTGTCATTGGACAGGCAAACGGGAGGGTTGCAATTGTACTTTGAAAAGTCTGTTGTACAAAATTTTATCCACTTAACAATCGAACTGCTCGTTACTCTTCCAACAGATTTGAATTTTGATACAAAACTGTTGCTCGCAAGCCATATCCAATGCCAGAGTTTTAATTTATTGGAAATTTTATCTCCTTTATTAAGTTACCAAATAATACCTTGTTTCCAATAGCTATGGCCAGCGTTTTTTTGGGATGCAACTTCTACAAAGGATTTGGGGTGCAGGGGGAGGGGGATAATGCCTCAAATTCACCACATTTCAAGGAAAAAAAGGGTTGAAATTGCCATAGACTACATGTTTTTGCATATCCCCACTACATAACTGGGTTTCAAAACATATATACTTTTCTCTCTGTCCTGTAGCCAAATCTGGCAAAGTCCTCTTGTAGAGGATCACCATTCCACCTACCTCATGAAATTGAAAAAAAAACCCTGGCAATGGCCGTAAATATCGAAAAGACTCATATCTGAGCAGCAAATTTAATAAGTGGGCTATTGGAACATGGGAGGGCATGAAATCAGCAATGGGTCCTTATTGCAGACAGTTCTCTGCTTCTATTTTTCCCTGACAGCCCAATTGCCTAATGACCAGACACATGTTGGTGCTGCCAAAACACAAATGTTTTGTCTTATTGTACATGCTTTGGCCATGTAATGCAGACTAGGAGGCATAATGAGGCATATTATGCCACTTAGTGACTATTACATGCCCGGAGTTTGTACAGTAAGAAACAAAAAAATTGTCTGGGCATCATCCATCTTTTCCCCAAATGGATGGATGGGCTAAGGGCAAAAAGAAGAACAAGAAGCACATAATATTTTTGTCTTGTCTTAAATACAGACCCATTGCTGAGTTAACGTCCTCCCATGCAAGATCCATGTATGTCAGAGTAGTTTGAACATCTCCAATGCAGACCAACATATTCTCCTAACAAAACCAAACTTGTTAGATCCATGTCTGTTTGAGAAGTTTGAACATTTCCAATGCAAACTAACAAATTCTCCTAGCGAAACCAAATGTATTGGGTAGTTTGCTGGACTTAATCTAGTCTAGATTTGTTGTGCCCCATTGCAATTGCACCACCCCCTTGAATACAAACCCCACCAAAAAGCAAAAGAAAAAATCGAAAACCAAAAAAATCACTCATGGTGATGTCAAGTTCAAATTCCCACACCTTGCATCACATCATAGCAACAAGAAACAAATGAAAAAGTTGAATTGCTTGTTCCCACTCCTCTTGCATCACAACAACAAAAAAACAAAAAATATTTCGACTCCACACACTCAAAACAAACAACATCATTATGACGACAAGTACAAGCTTATTGTCACAATAACAAAAGAAAAAATGAAGCTTGCACAACGACATGTCCACATTCATGTTCCAAACACAAAAACAAAGTATCAAAAGTGTGTGAGTGAGTTTATTTTGTTTTGTTTTATGACTTAAAAGTGGTGAAAGAAAGAAAGGAGAGACAAAAAACAATGAAAAAGCAAAAGAATGCATCTAGCAACAATACCAAGTTTGTTGACAATAGCCAAGGCCACCACCATTACACTAAAATGCGTCCTAGTTCATTTTGGGTTTCATTAGATTTTAAATGAATTTGAACATTTTTACCATGATGAAACTGGTCAACCCCTCAATGAACTAAGATCAATTGCTACAAATAGTGAATTGGTTCATTAGTGTACCTAATGAAACAACATTATTCTAAAATGAAATACAAATTTAACAAGTCATTCATTTGCTAGTTCATTAATTAAGTAGCATGGAAATCAGTTAAATTTAAATTATTTAATATATAATATTATTAATAATTTCATAATTTTCAACCTATGAATTATTAACACATGTCACTACTTAAATTAGGTTTAAACCATGTAATCAATTTAAGCACCTACTTTAGGGAACTAAATAGGAGAATATTCAATCAACTTACCATTGTTGACCACACACATCATTTGTGAAGTTTGATCCTTTCACCTTTAGAATGCACGCAAACACCCTTACCATCAAGCCACCTCATTTACTGTGATAATATGTTACATTACATTATAATTCTCAACTATTTCATTTTAAACATTACAAAAACATAAACTTTGAAATTTCATATTTTATTGAGATTTTGTCCAAATGAAATGATTTGAGTTTTTTTTTTAAATTTCAATAATGTACATAATTACATTTATTTCCTTTTGAAAGTGTAAAATCATTTTGAGCAAAAAAAAATTTTGAATATCACTATTTAATAACATTCAATGACCATTCTTTTGAAAAAAAAATTTTAATAAATGAATAATATTTTTGTTAATATAATAATACTACTTATGTTAAGCTACTTTCAACTATTATAGGGCTACTTTTCATTAATCTAAATTATTTCACCCTACATTATTTACGGTTATTTATGGCTATTCTTAATTACTTTTGGTTATTTTTTGTTATTTTTTGTTATTTCACCCTAGGTTACTTTTGATTATTCTAAAAAAAATTGTTATTTTATGTTTTTTTAATTTTTTTAACCTATTTCATCTTACATTATTTTCAGCTATTATAATTTTTTTTTACTATTTTATATTACTTTCAACTATTGTAAATTATTTCACTTTAGTTATTTGCAACTATTATAAGTTTTTTTTGTTATTTTAAGATATTTTATCTTACGATGTTATATTAATGGTTATTAGTGGATATTTATTAATGGATATTCATGATTGTTAATGGTTAATATATTAGTGGTTATTGGTGGTTATTCCATTAATGGATATTGATGATTATTAATGGCTATTATATTAGTGATTATTAGTGGTTATTCTATTAATGGTTATTAGTGGCTATTCTATTAATGGTTATTGGTGGCTATTCTATTAATGGTTATTAGTGATTATTCTATTAATGGTTATTGGTGGCTATTCTATTAATGGTTATTAGTGATTATTCTATTAATGGTTATTGGTGGCTATTCTATTAATGGTTATTGGTGGTTATTCTATTAATGGTTATTGCTGACTATTTTATTAATGGATATTGGTGATTATTCTATTAATGCCTATTGGTGGTTATTCTATTAATGACTATTGGTGGTTATTCTATTAATGACTATTGGTGGTTATTCTATTAATGACTATTGGTGGTTATTCTATTAATGACTATTGGTGGTTATTCTATTAATGACTATTGGTGGTTATTTTATTAATGGTTATTGGTGGTTATTTTATTAATGGTTATTGGTGGTTATTCTATTAATGGTCATTGATGGCTATTATGTTAATGGCTATTAATGAATATTTTATTAATGGTTATTATATTAGTGGTTATTGGTGGCTATTTTATTAATGATTATTATATTAATGGTTATTGGTGACTATTTTATTAATGGCTATTAGTGGTTATTCTATTAATGGTTATTAGTGGTTATTCTATAAATGGCTATTGGTGGTTAATTTATTAATGGTTATTGGTGTTTATTCTATTAATGGTTGTTGGTGGTTATTATATTAATGCCTATTGGTGACTATTTTATTAATGGATATTGGTGATTATTCTATTAATGCCTATTAGTGGTTATTTTATTACTGGTTATTGTGGCTATTGGTGGTTATTCTATTATTGGCTATTAGTGGCTATTAGTGGCTATTGGTGGTTATTGGTGGTTATTCTATTACTTGCTATTGGTGGCTATTGGTGATTCTTCTATTACTAACTATTGGTGGTTATTGGTGGCTATTCTATTACTGGCTATTAGTGGGCATTGGTGGTTATTTTATTACTGGCTATTGGTGGATATTAGTTATTATTCTATTATTGGCTATTGGTGGCTATTGGTGGTTATTCTATTACTAGCTATTAATGGTTATTCTATTACTGGCTATTAGTGGCTATTGGTGGCTCTTCTATTACTAACTATTTGTGGTTATTGGTGACGTCCTTTATTATTAACTATTGGTGGTTATTGGTGGCTATTTTATTACTGGCTATTAGTGGCTATTGGTGGTACTTTATTACTGGCTATTGGTGACTCTTCTATTACAAGCTATTGGTGGCTATTGGTGACTATTCTATTACGGGCTATTGGTGACTATTAGTGACTTTTCTATTACTGGCTATTGGTGGCTATTTTATTAATGGATATTAGTGGTTATTCTATTAATGGCTATTGATTGTTATTTTATTAATGGCTATTGGTGGCCATTAGTGGCTATTGGTGGCTATTCTATTGTGGTTATTAATGGTTATTTTTTTAATGGCTATTAGTGGTTATTATATTGGTGACTATTAATGTTTATTTTATTAATGGCTATTAGTGGTTATTATATTAGTGGCTATTACTATTTATTTTATTGGTGGTTATTAATGTTTATTTTATTAATGGTTAGTAGTGGTTATTTTATTGGTGACTATTAATGTTATTCTATTAGTGGTTATTAATGACTATTAATGGTTATTTTATTAATGGTTAGTAGTGGTTATTTTATTAATGACTATTGATGGTTATTCTATTGGTGGCTATTGCTGACTATTAATGGTTATTTTATTAATGGTTAGTAGTGGTTATTTTATTAATGACTATTGATGGTTATTTTATTGGTGGCTATTGGTGATTATTAGTGGTTATTTTATTAATGGTTAGTAGTGGTTATTTTTTTTGTGACTATTGATGGTTATTCTATTGGTGGTTGTTAATAACTATTAGTGGTTGTTTTATTAATGGTTAGTAATGGCTATTTTATTGGTGACTATTGATGTTATTCTATTGGTGGTTATTAGTGACTATTAGTGGTTATTTTATTAATTATTAATAGTGATTATTTTATTGGTGACTGTTGATGGTTATTAGTGACTATTCATGGTTATTTTATCAATGGTTAGTGGTGGCTATTTTATTGGTGACTATTGCTGTTATTCTATTGGTAGCTATTAATGGTTATTTTATTAATGGTTATTCGTGGTTATTTTATTGGTGACTATTGATGTTATTCTATTGGTAGCTATTAATGGTTATTTTAGGTTCTATTACAACTATTAGTGGTTATTGTATTATAAATTATTGTTGGTTATTCTATGTTATATTATAATTATTGGTGAGTATTGTATTATAAGTTATTACTTGATATTCTAGACTATATTATCATATGTTATTGGTAGTTATTCTATTATTGGTTATTCTAAATTATTTTTCATAAATTATTATTGACTATTCTAAGTTATTTTACCAAAGGTCATTGTATTTTATTTTAAATTATTTTAAGTTATTATATTTAAGATCGTATAACTTATAATAACATAAAGTACAAGTTAGAATAACTAAAGTAACCTAAAATAATATAGGGTATATCATAAAGTAACATATATAAGGTATTTAAAACAACATAGAAATAAATTTATTTATTACAGTAAATTATAATAGTGAATTATGTCAACTAGTAAAGACACACAGTGTTTACATAATGATATTATAATGAAATAACTTTAACTAGGATGAAATCATTAAAATAAAATGAAATTTATTTCACTTTTAAAATCCTATAGTGATTTAAGCTAATGAATTGCACCCCACTTTTATAGTAGTGGACAAATGTTCCCACCTATGTCTCCAAGGTGTTTTGGGCATGAAAAAGTTTTTAAAAGTCAAAGAGATTTCATGACTTGAAACCATGAAATGCATATGAGAATATATCAAGGATCAAAAACTTCAAGTAAAAGATGATATCTTTGAGTGAAAGCATTAAAAGAAGAGTTAGTCATGCCAAGGTTTAAATCCTTTCCAAGGATTACATTTTCCTCGTGACAATTTTCTATTGGTTTATAATGCATTTTTCACATAGTTTTTCAAACTAAATATGACATATAACATGATAAAAGTTCAGTTTGTTTTTACATCAAGCGTTACATTATAGTCAAATTCATAACTTTACTTTGAACCATGATTACAAATTCAAAACTATAATAGTTCTTAAGAATGTCCGAGTATCAAAATCTAAGAGGGTATACGTATTTTTTTTTTTTGAATGTTTTGAATGCATGGATCCCTTCTTGTGGAATATATTGAAGTCCATAAAAAAATTGAAACAAATTGGTGAACATTTGATAATGAAAAAGGAGTTTTGAAACAAAAAAATCACATGTCCACGTCTTGATTCAATGTTTTAAACATATAATTTAGTACTTTTGAAACATGGTGAATTTTCATGAAAATTTTGTAGTTGCATCTTTGAAAGTATAAGAACTTATTTCAAAAATTAAACGAATTTTTTTTATACAATATTCCCATGGTGATTTTTCAAAAATTCAAAAAAAGAATTGAAAACTATCCACACACTTTGTGATTCTTTTTTTCATGCTTTAGGGACACAATGTAAATTGATACCCTCTTACATAAAGTCTTCATTAAATAAATGATGTCTCCCTCATCAACTTCTACAAACATCATAAACACAAGAATATAAACATTATATTAACACTTTGATGACAAAAATAAAATGTACGTCATTGTTGAATCACGAAGAAAAAAGTGAAAGTGTTGGCCCAATTTTGTTGATACAAAAGTTGTGGTGAGGATCCAAATGTCAAATATTCTCATGGGTTACCATTGCAAACCTAATTAGAGTATTGAATAAAGATGTTCTTATTAAAGCATCATTCATAAATGGATAATTTCTTTCATTAATTTGGATGTGGAGTAATGTTGTAGAAATGTGAAATAGATGTTTTATACCCTTGTACATTTGATGACATCCCCTTCCTAAATGATTGCAAAAAATTCAACATTTTTGTATGTTTAAATTATAAAAAGATTATAATTTACATGCTTGAAAATTATCCACTCCAAAGCTTCAAGTCTTGACAATTAAGAGGTCCATTGCATTGAGATTGTTAAATTAATGAAGGATTTGCCAAAAGTAAATGAAAGGATCCTAAATAATAATACAACTCAACATAGGACCCCATCTAGGACCAAGTACATAATATACTTATATATGTTTTTTGTTAAAATTGAATGATAAGAATCATGTTATTAAAGGTTATCTATTTTAGATTTAAGCTAAAAATATGGGAACCAAAAAAGGACTAAGAATATAAACTCAAGTGGCAAATGATATGATAATTTGGGCTAAGAGTTCACAAAAATATCTAGATTATTTTTTTTTTGGTGAAAGTTACTTGGATTATGTGGGATTCAATTGTAGTGTAGAGTTAAATGATTGTTAGTTGGTAAAAGCCAAAGGGGTGTTGTTCTCTATGTTATTCCCCATACATTTTGAAATTACTTCCTAGAAGAATTAGAATGTTTCCAAATTTTTAAATGATGTTCCAATATGCCATTTAAGAAATTTTCTTAATAAATTTTATACTAAGTTACTTTAGTGAACCACTACTTTTGTTTATGAAATCCTCAAGGTCACAAGGTTTTTTGCTATGATTGACCAATCACACATAATGCCAAGTATAAGTTCATTGATTGAAATTATTTTACACAAATTTGGACACTCAATAAAGGAAATTGATTATAGTTGCAAAATATTGTTCATTATTTTCACCACAAATTTAACGAATTCTTGTATATTGATTGGGCTCATTCATGGTTGGGGTTCCAAAAAATGACATGAAGAGTTTTAAAAATTAGTTTTTGCAAATAAAATTTACACGAAACAAATGTGAAGGGGAAAATTTTAATAGTTTAAACTAAAATAGTTTGTGTGGTGATAATGGAAATATTTTGAAATTTGATGTTGAACATCATAGAACAAGATGAATTGAAGGCTTCATCCCTTCTTGTTAGTAAAGGTTCTATTAAATTACATCAAATATTGGACATGGTCTTAAATAATATGGGGAAAAAATTATACAAAGAAAATTATTCAAAATAAAAAATGTACATGATTTCTTAAGAATTAAAAATTCCAAATAGATGAAATCTAATCAATATTTATCTATGAAGTGGATGAAATCATGATTAATCATAATTTTTGATGTATTTTGATTTGCAAAAGACAATTAAATTTATGGTTACGTCACAATGTTTTGGGTTAACAATATCATTTCATAATGAAAGCACATTATGATAACCCTTTTGGGACACTTTTTGTCACGAACACCACCATGATCACCCGTCACTTACATCATCACTTGCATCAACATAATTGCATGTATCATCATTTGCAACATTGTTTGCACCAACATAGTTGCCCACATCATCACTTGCATCAACATAATCGCCTGCATCATCATTGCATCATCGTTTACAACAACATAATTGCCTACATCATCGTTTACATCATTGTTTGCAACAACATAATCACATGCATCATCACTTGTATCATCATTTGCACCAACATAGTCGCCTACATAATCACTTACATCATTATTAACTTTCAATTAATTCCTAATTCATTATTAATTTTTTAAGAATTTAATAAGTTTCTTTGGTCGATGTACACATGGATGTTTTTATGAAGGTTTCTTTGATCAAGGTCCCCAATGGGGTATAATATGAGTTAACCCTTAGTTAAGTCATAACATTCATTTTCATACATAATTACAATAAAGTTTTGATTGAATCATCTTGTAACATATATCATGTTTTTGCCTTACATCTTTATGTTTCTATTCTTGGATTTGATTTAGGCTCACATTTCCTGTGATTTGTTTTCCTTCTTGTGTTGAGTGTGGACTACCCCTTTTACTTCAAATGTAAGAATTTTGAAGAGGTTGTGGATTACCCACCTTTTGAATGTGTTGTTGAGGTTGTGAACCACCCACATTTTGTTGAAGTTTTTTATATACATATTTATTTGGCCATGTCCATTTCAAGAGAAGAAATAGTTTCGTCCATGGAAGAGGTTCTTGTTGCTTTTAAACATATGCAATAGGAAAATCAATCTCTTCATGAGTCCATTGCACACTTACAAGGAAACCAAGCATTGGCAATGTTTGGAAATATCCTGAAAGAAGCATGAATCAACTTACCAAACAAGTTTGATGGCACATGTTCAAAATTTCGAGGTTTCATCAACCAAGTGCGTGTCATCATCCAACTTCATTAGCACTATTATCCAAATGACCGAACCCAAGTTGGACTCATTGGCACCTTATTATCAAGCATAGCTTTAGCATGGTTTGCACCTTTTTTGGAACATCCATCTCCTCTTTTAAACAACTTTGAAGCATTTCTTGAAAATTTTGATGTTTTTTTTGGTGATTCAAACAAAGAATGTACATCAACAAGCAAGTTGTGAGCTCTTCGCCAAGGATCACGCCGAACTTTTGTGTATGCTTCTGAACTCAGGCAATCAGCATGTGACATTTCATGGGACAAGGTTGCATTCATGAACCAATTTTAATTTGGACTTCATGGAGACATGAAAGACCTTTTTTGACCATGCTTAATCCCATGACCTTGAATTAAGTAATTGTGCAAGCTATTAATTGTGATAATCAACTTTTTGAATGTCAACAAAAAAAACATTAGGAACCATCACCGACATTGACGCCATTCATGCCATTCATGTTGCAACCCAAATATACGGTGTCTACACCCAATGACGACCCCATGCAAATCAACAAGACACAATTCAAACCACTCATAGAACATGAAAAATAACGTTGACATGTAAACAATCTTTGTTTGTACTGTGGAGAACCAAGCCACATAGCTAGTGTTTATCCAAAGAAACATGTTCAACATGCAACATGCCACAACTTCTTCCACTACCCAAGGACCAAAAGAGACGGGAAACAAGGATGTCAATTCTTAGTAGGGACCGTGAGACTAACCCTTGATGCATCATGCATTCAAAACGGTCTTACCTTTTCTTTAGAACCAACACTTTGTTTTTTGTTGCCCATCACAATCAAAGGTGGTAAATCCACAATTACACAAACCCAAGCACTTCTTGACTCATGGGCATCTACATGCTTCATCAACAAGGAGTTGGTATGACATCATAACTTAGTGTTGGTGGAGAAAACAACGCAAGTGGTGGTTAAAGTGATCACTGGTCGAAGCCTTTCTTCAAGACCTATAATGCATGAAACCAAGGCATTGATGGTAACAATCAAGTCACATAATAACAAAGTTGTCTTCAATGTCATCTCATCTCCAACAAACCTTATTATCATTGGATTATCATGGCTCATTTTGCATAATCCTCAAGTGGATTGGAAAACAAGGAGTCTTCATTTTGAATTCATAAACAAAACTACACCAAAACACGAAGTTTTTCCAACAAGCATGTTGGACTTTAAACATGATTCTGCATGCAAAAACACAACAAGAACTAATCAACACATGTAGAAATTCAAGTGTGAAGGAAATATTGGGGGTTACCAAAGATCCAAACATTTCAAGCCCTTGTTCATGGGAGCAAGAACATTCATACAAGTAACAAAGAAGGGAGATTCATTCTTTGTGTATGTCATTCCAGCCCCTAATCCTGGGATGCAACAACATGAAATCCTTTTAAGTACCAAAACCACCAACATGTTTTTGAAAAGAAAAATGTAGACACAGTACCTAAACATCGGCTATATCACTGTGCGATTGATTTGGAGGAAGGAGTTCAGCCCTCATTTGGACCCATCTATAACTTGTCATAAAACAAACTTTCAGCACTTCAAGAATACATCAATGAAAATCTTGAAAAGAGGTTCATTCAACACTCCAAGTTTCTAGCCGGTGCTCTAATCCTATTTCTCAAGAAAAAGGATGGATTTCTACACATGTATGTTGTTTATCATGGACTAAACTCACCATTAATAATCGATACCCTTTGCCTTTGATTTCATGTTTGTTGGACAAACTTAATCATGCCAAAGTGTACACCAAGATTGACCTATGTGGAGCATACAACTTGGTGTGCATTCGAAAAGATGATGAATGGAAAATGGTGTTTAAAACTTGTTATGACCATTTTGAATATGTTGTGATGCCCTTTAACCTTATTAATGCACATGTTGTCTTTCAACATATGAGGAATGATGTTTTCCATGGGTATTTGGATGATTTTGTGGTTTGTTACATTGATGACATCTTCATTTTTTTGAAGAAAATGACATACCATGAACGCCACATACGTATTATTTTGGAAAAGCTTTGGGAAGCTGGTTTTTATGTCAAATTGGAAAAATGTAGATTCCATCAATCTTAGGTGGAATTCTTGGGTTATTTTATTTTTGGAAATGGTGTTTGCATGGACCCTCGTCAGGTTCAAACCATTGTGGATTGGGCTACCCTAGCTTCTATTCATGATGTTCAATGTTTTCTTGGGTTCGCCAATTTCTATCAATGATTCATTGCACATTATTCCACGATAGTGACCCTTCTTCCTCATTTGATTCAAAAGGTCAATATTTTTCTTGGGGAGTTGAAGTTGAAAATGCCTTTCAATCTTTGAAATCATCTTTCACAATTGCCCATTTTTTATTCATACAAACCCTTCTAAACTGGATGCTTAAAAATGGATGCTTCTAACTTTACATTAGGTGCCATATCTCACAACCTAGAAAAGATAATCTTCTTCGTCCAGTTTGTTTTCGTTCTCAAAAGTTTTCTCCTATGAAAATTAACTATGAGATTCATGACAAAGAACTATTGGCCATTGTGGATGCCTTAAGGAATCAATCTAGTTGAAGGAATTCAATATGAAATCATTGTGTACTTTGATCACAAAAATCTTCAATATTTCATGATGGTTTGTGCGTTGAATTGATGTCAAGTTCAATGGGCATTATCCTTGTCTCAATTTTGGTTCATGATTACTTACCGTCTAGGGTGATAACAAGGGAAACTAAATGTGTTATCTTGTCGCTCGTATTTCACACCTAAAGAGGGGGATGCCACTTATTATCAATAATGTGACACCATTTTCAAACCCGAAAATCTTCGGCTTCAAACATTATCGATAACTCCTAAGGATAAGACCCTACTTCAGCACATTAGTGAAAATCTAATCAATGATTCTCTTACCACTATTATCAAAAATCATCAAACAAACCCTCCTAGTGACTTCAATAAATTTGAGGTTTGTGATGGTCTGTTGTATCATGACGGATTGTTATACGTATCGAAAAGCCATGCATGACTTCAATTTCTCCGAGCTAGACATGACACATTGGTTGCTAGCCATTTTGGATTCAATAAGACCATGGAATTATTGTCTTGTGGCTATTGGTGGCTTCAATTTTGGAAGTTCATGAAGGCATTTGTGGGCTGTTGTGATGTTTGTGCTCGTGCAAAAAATCCTTGTCATCACCTTCATGGACTTCTTCAGCCATTTTTTATATGGTCTTCAATTTCCATGGATTTCATCATGGATCTTCCGCAATCCAACTCATTTGATTCCATTTTAATGGTGGTGGATCGTCTCATGAAGATGGCTTATTTTATTCACTACAACATATCAATAACTGGCAAAATGACAACTAGGTTATTCCTTGATCATGTTTTTTGTTATCAAAGATTTTTTTTTTTATTGTGAACCCCAATTTGCATCCAAGTTCTACAAGCAGCTTCTTAAGCTATTAGCTCTCAAAATGAAATTGTCATCAACCTTCCATCCCTAGACAGATAGGCAAATAAAGTAGGTCAATCAAGTCTTAGAACAATATTTACGATGTATGACTAATTATTACTAAGATAATTGGTGGATCTCTTGTCTATGGTAGAATTTTCTTATAAAAACATGATGCATTCAGCAATGCAATAAACATCATTTTTTACAAATCATGGCTTACATCCCAGGTTTGACATCCAAGGTATAAATAATGTCGTGAATCTTGTAGTTAAAAATCGAGTCACGTGGCTTGTAAACATTCTAGCACAACTTGTATCCAACCTTAAAGAAGCTCGAAAGTGATACAAGGAAAATGTTGACGAACATAGTAAAGACCAACCAAATTTCAAGGTCAAAAATCAAATTTGGCTTTAATGACAAAACGTCAAGATAACTCAGTTGTCAAAAAAATTGGACTACTAAAAACTTGGCGTGTTCATCATCATGAAGCAAATTAGCACAATGGCATTCCAATTCAAGCTTCTAGATTCCATGAAGGTCCACCCACCTTTCATGTTTCATTATTGGAGCCTTACCATGTTTCTACCATCCCAAGGAGAACACACAAACCACATCCACCAATTGTAATTGATGGTGAGCAAGAATACGAAGTTGAAAAAATCCTAGATTTGAGGATATCACATCGTTAGTTATAATACTGAGTTCATTAGCAAGGTTACGACATCAAAAAATGTACCTGGGAACCAATCAAAAATTTATTAAATGCCATGGAAAAAGTGAAGGACTTTCACATGTGATATCCAAACAAGCCCAAGGTCGCTCCTTGTGGGACTCATCGCTAGAAAGGGAGGTGATGTCATAAACACCACCATCACCCATTGTTTGCATCATCGTTTACACTAGCATAGTCAACTGCATCATCATTTATATCATTATTTACACTAACATAATCACTTGCATCATCGCTTACATCATCATTTGCACCAACATAGTAACATGCATCATCACTTGCATCATTATTAACTCTTAGTTAACCCTAATTCACTATTAGTTAAAAAGCTTTTCAAAAAGCTTTTTTAGTCGATGCACACGTGGATGCTTCTATGGAGGCTTCCTTGATCAAGGTCCCCAATGGGGTATTATATGAATTAACCCTTAATTAAGTTTTAGCTGACTTTTAATTGACTAATAATTGAGAAACTTCCTTGGTTAATGCACACATGGAACCCCAATGGGGTATAATTTAAATAACCCTTAATTCAGTTTTAGTTGATTTTTAATTCATTATTAGTAAAAAAACTTCTTAAGAAGTTTTCTTAGTCGATGCACACATGGAATTCTACGGAAGCTTCCTTGAGTTAGGTCCCTAATGGGGTATAAATAAGAGTAGGACTTCCCATTACCTTTAGTTTGTTTAACACCAACTTTGGGTACACTTTCTTGTCATAACATTTGTCTTCATATGTTATCAAAATAAAGTTTTGATTAAATCATCTTATAACACATATCATGTTTTTGCCTTACATTTTTATGTTTCTAGTTTTGGATTAGACTTAGGCTTGTATTTCTTGTGATTTTTTTCCCTTACTATTTCCTTGGTTTAATTCTTATTATTGTAGGTTTTCATGCCTATGACACTTTTGGGTTTAATATTATAATACATAAAATATAATTTTTTAAAAGGTGTGGTACATTTAAATTTGATATTTGGGCCTTATAATTATTATTTTTACAAAATTAATGTCTACTCCAAAACTATGTCTAAAATAATAATAAATTTCATTATCTATGTTGAATGATTTATGAATATATTTATAATATACATTGGTTTAATAGGACCAATGTTTCGTTTTGAGTACACGAACTTTTAGGCTTCATTAATCATTAAAACAATCACTTTTCATGGAATTAAAAAAATGGCCAATCTAATTATCCTTGTCATATTTTATGCGAATGTGACTAATTGTCAAATTTTCAATTTACGACTCACCTATTGCATCTCTATTGAAAAAAATTATTTTTTAAAATCATAATTTTCAAATGAATCGCATGGTATCCAAACATGTTTCAAACTATGTGAAATGATATGGTTCAATATACCTTCAACTTTCATAAATAATTAAAATCATTGAAATTAATTTTGGAGTATATTTATGTTTTTGAGTACCTACATTTGTTTCCACAAATATATTCCAATCTCCCATTTTATGAAATGAAATGAAATAGTTCTTTTAAACATAATATGCAAAAATATTGTGAAATTATTTCAAAATTTTGAGGTGGGATACACTCAAACATGCACACTCTAAAAAGTAATATAATGTGACACTCCAAACGGGGTCATCATAATGTGCTTTCACCTTTCAACATATTTGGGTTTTGCAATTTGCATTTGCAACTAAGTATTAGTTACAAAAGACATATGTAGTTGATGACTATGAATTCTTAAACCTATATCGTTTCACCCACCTAATTGCAAGGGACAATGATGTGGCATCCATCACTATAAGAAATCATGGATTTTTCGACCGGGAATTTTGATAAAAAAAACCCTCCCTATGGGTATTTTTACCCCCATGTCCAACTTCACCAAAGTGCCATTTTGGACATGTTGATTTGGATCCTACTATTTTGACTAGGTTTTTTTGGTTGGTTTTTTTTATTACGTTTTTTTTTACTAAATCACTATGAGAATAATATAATTTGGGCAGTGACCTTAAATATATATTATTTAAATTATTTTATTTAAAACTAATATGAAAATATTTATTAATTAATTATCTTACCTACCCACTTACCTTACCTTACCTCCCTAATTAATAAACTTAATAATTAATGCCAAAAATTGAATTATTTATTTACCTACGAACCCTATGTCATAGGTGTAGGCTAAGCCACCTAATTTAACCACCTAGGTTAGACCAAGCCATTTAGGCTAAGTTAAGCCCTTTAGGTTAGGCCAAGCCCTTTGGCTAGGTGGTCTAGTAGGCCTTGCAACCTAAGTTACCTAATAAGGTCACATAAGTAACCAAGGTAACCTAGGTTCTAAATGTGGGGACTTGAACTCCTCACCTCCACATTGAGGAATCAAGTGCTTAACCATTACACTACCACCCCATAAGGAGATTTTTTGAGCACCATAATTGTATTGAACATGATTTTGGACTAACATATTGTAATCAACTTCCATGAACTTTTTCTCAACATATTGCATTAAATGAACTTGAATTTTTTTATGTATTACTTACATAAATAGGTAGGTTAGTTTCAGTAGATAGGAAATACCTATTAATAAATGCATGTACTTAGGTAACATGTAGGTTATAATCTACTAGAATTTATAGGTACCTACTAAGTTTATGCTTATACCTACCTAGTAAGCTACCTATGCTCTAGATGTTATTTAATAGGCTATGTAGGCACCTACTAACCTATTAATAAATCTAATTTAAACATACTTAGTAGGTAGCCTAACCTATTAGATAGATATAGGCTTAAGCTACCTACCTAAAAAACTAATACTTAATAGCCCAAATGGCCTAACCTAAGTTAGTTACATACCTACTTAGTAAACCTAAGTGGCCTAAGTAGCCTAGGTTAGGTTACATACCTACCTAGTAGGCCTAGGTAACCTAGGTTAAATTACCTACCTACCTAGTAAGCCTAGATGGCCTAGGTTAAGCTACTTACCTTGTAAACCTAGGTGGCCTAAGTTAGGCTACATACCTAGTAGGCCTAAATGGCCTAAGTTAGGCTACCTACCTTATAAGCCTAGGTGGCCTATGTTATGGGGTAAAAGCACATTATAATGCATTTTTTTGGAAATCATAGTGGTAGTTTTTTCTGAGTGAATTAAATATTGTTACATTGCATTCAAATCTATTTGAGAAACTTGGCAAAAATGAAATGAAAAATTGAAAATTACATTTTAATCTTTCAAACCCCAAAATTTTTTTATTAAAAGGATAAATGTTCAATTCAAGATGGACTTTACAAAGGGTGGTACATCTAATGTCATAGTCCAAATTACCCCAAAAAAATTATCATTATGGATTTTTTTCTTTTATTGAAATTGGAAATTAAGCCTATAATAAACCACCACACATTGAAATACCATAACACTTAAGATGAAAAAATTAAGCAAGAATTTTTTTTTCAAAAATTTTAAAATTTCAAATGAAAATTTCAAATTTGTAAAAGCCATTTCGATATTTAAATCGATTTTTCAAGGCCCATATTTTTAAAAGCTTTTTTTAAAAGTATAGATTATGGTAGCATGAATTTGGAAATGGAAAAAAATGTGAATTTCAATATCATTTAAATGTTTTTTTTGAAAAATCACTAGACTTGGATTGTAAAAATGGATTTTCATCCACCTTTTTTGGGTGAATGTAGTGTGCATTTACCCTATGTACGTAGCTATTAAGTAGACCTCGATTGCCTAGGTTAAGCTAGCTACTTACTAGGCCTTGGTGGTCTAGGCTACTTACCTAGCCAATAAGATAGGCTACCTACCTACTAGGCTTGGGTGGCTTATGTTCTATTATACCTAGTATGCCTAAGCTATGTACCTATAGTAGGCCTAGGCTAATAGGCTACTTATATGGTTAATAAGTCTACTTAGTAAGCCTAAGTCACCTAGGATATTTATTTAAAAGGCTTACACTACTTAGTTATATGTTAATAGTCCTAAAATACATTTTAGGTAACCTCTTAGGTAGGTCTAGGCTAAGCTACTTAGTTAGGCTACTAATTAGGTAATTACCTAACAAGTAACCTATTAGCCTATTAATTCTATTAAGTTAAGTAGGTAACATAGGCTTAACAAATAGACTAAGTCATCAAATGAGTGTGGTTCATTTAAGTAAGTGTCAAATCATAATGATCAATTTGACTAAACCCTATCCAATCAATATGGCCAATTTTTCTAAACCATGGCCATTTTGAAGGACATTTGTCCATTTTGATTAGATCTTAGGTTTGATACTTCATCAAATAAGTCATTTTAGTCAAATGTACTAGTCAAATGTAACATGTGTTTTTCATGCCCTAAACCTTTAATCAAAATGGACATGCCCTTTAGTTAATGTGGACATTTCGGTCAAGTTGGCCTTTTGAAAAGCCATGATTTCTTATCGTACATTTGCAAAGGCTTATCATATTATCAACTAACATTTTTTTATTTGTGTTAATATTGAATTTCCATGGTGTGACATTTAAAGTGTAAAATGATGTGGATGCCATGTCAACCTGGTCATTTTACTTGAGTAAATGTTATAAATGGTGCTTTCATGTAAAAGGGTGCAACATGCGGTATAATGAGCCAACATGATTACTTTAAAAAAGGACTATATATATTTTTTCCTAATTTTTTTTTCATTTGAATGAATTTTGGAATAATTGTTTTTGTAACTTGTTATAATAAATGTTTATAATTTTCTAAATACATGACATGTTTTTTTTCATCATTTTTGGATAAATGTGAATTTTTAAAAATGTCATAATTCCTTGTAATTTTAGTGTTTCATTTTTTTAAATGATAATAATTTCAAATCATAACCAAGTTTTATTTTTTACATTTTTATGTTTTCTTGTATAATAAACTAAAATTTTCTTAACACATCATGTACATTTTACCCCATTTATGTGTGGCAAAAGACTAAAATTCTATATCAATTTTGGAAAGTTCTTTGAATTTTTAGAGTTTTAAATTTTCACATATTTTAGGGTATGAATGTTTTTTCAATGTAGTTAATAAGTATTTATCCTTTTAAATTTTTTTCCCATCAAATGTCTTTCATTATATGAGTCCTTTTAATAGTCTTTTGCAAAATTGACTTTTGTTTAACACATAGGTGTTCACTTTTAAAGGTCATAAATCAAAACTTAAACTTAAAATTTCGTCAAATAGATTTTTGGTTTGAATTCCTTGACAATCATATGAATGAAAAAATAATAACTTGCTGTGATTGCCATGGCTTTAAATGGTAAAACATAAATATTTGTCCAATTTTAACTTTTTAAAAAAAAGTTTGATGCCCTTTTTGGCTCATTGAATTATAACTACACCCACATGTGACATGTGTGGAAAAACCATTTGCACATGTTCAACTATGAATTTCATGTGACTAAGAGTCAATGGGGTGAAAAATCCAATTTTCAACCTTTTATTAGATGTTAGAGGTTGATAAATATGTAAATGTTGAAATCAATTCATTATCCAAAAAAGGGCATAGGGGTGAAAATCCTCTAAGGTGTACCACGTAAGATGAAAAGGACCTAGTTTTTATTTTAGAGTTTTCGCTTATATTTTGATCCCCATCCAAACTAATGAATCAAAAAGTGTCAAGCATTTCATAGGTACCATATTTTAAACCACTGCAATTCTAGATTCCTTCATAATCATCCATAAATTTATGTATTTATAGGGTAAAAAAAGACAATGGTGACATTATGATAGATATTGGTACACTTTTAAAAATTTGGACCCATATATGATTACATGTCAAAACCTAGGCTAACTAGGTTAGGCCACCTATATTAAGTAACCTATTTAGGTGGTCCAATCTATTTAACTTAAGTCACCTAGGTTAAAAACATGGGTTAAATAGGAGCTTAAATGGCATAGCCTATACACTTTAGCTGAGATTAGTCATGTAAATTACTAGGTAATTTAAACTAAAGTAAATAAGTTCCAAAATAAGGATTTGAACCTTTCACCTCCACATTGAGGGGCAAAGTCCTTACCATTGCACCAAATTGTTTTATGCAACATAAAATGTAATCACATTTTAATGAATAAAATAATAATCTACCAAAATGACCTATTCAACTTACTTTAAATTACCCAAGCTACCTAAGCGCCTACCTAGGAATTGTTTAAGTTACCTAGAAGCATTGAAGTTTGGTTAGTTTTTACGATGTTCATCGGCATTTTCCTTGTAAGGTCTTTGTGCCCCCCCCAAGATTGCATACAAGTTGTGTTCAAATGTTTGCCAAGCACATGGCTCAATCTTCAACTATATTAGGATTCACAATGTTGGTCACACCTTGGATGTCAAACTTAAGGTGCAAACCATGATTTGCAAAGAAAAGTGTTTATGCTAAAGAATGGATTGTTTTGTTGTAAACAAACACAACCATGGACAAAAGGTTTAACTAATTACCTTGATGATAATTAACAACATAAATATTATTCCATTGAACTTGATTGACCCGCTTTGTTTGTCCATTTGTCTAGAGGTGGAAGGTTAATAACAATTTCATTTTCACACCTAATAGCTCAATAAGCTTCTTCCAAAACTTGAATGAAAATTAGGGTGCACAATTAAAATGATAGTTTCAAAAAGGCCATGATGCCGAAAAACATGATCAAGAAATAACTTAGCTATTTTTTCACTAATTATTCTTTTGTTACAAGTAATAAAATGAGCCATCTTCATCAAACAGTTAATCATTACCAAAATGGAGTTGTGTGATTCACAAAGTGGAAGATTTGTGATAAAATCCATGGAGATTGAAAACCATGGCGATGCAGGGATTAACAATGGCTAGAAAAATCCATGTGGGTGACAATGAAGATTATTTGTTTATGTATAGACATCACATGACCCCATGAATTCCTTCATGTATTTTCAAAGTTGTGGGCACCAATAATATCAAGAGATTAATTCCATAATCTTGTTGAATCTAGAGTGGCCTACAATTGGGGCATCATGTTTGGCTTCAAGTACTTAGAATCAAGTAAGGTTATTAAGAATATACAAGAATCCATCATGATATAACAAACCATCTTGAAACTCAAACTTGTTATGATCATTAACGAAATCCTTGACTTTGATTTTGATTTTTCAATTGAACTTTGATGTTAATAACAAAGGGATCTTCCAAATCTTCATGAACAATAAACGGTTTGTCATCAAGAGTTACCCATAATGTCTAAAGTCAAAGATGTTTGGGCTTGAAGATGATATCACATTATTGGTCATAAGCTTTATCTCCCTCCTTAGATGCGAAGTACAAATGACTTGAGATAATGCATATGATTTCCCTTGTTGGTGCCCAAACAATATGTGATGACACAACAAAATTGAAACAAAAATAATGCCCATTGAAATTGGCACTGATTCAAAACATGAACAATCATGAAATACTTGATATTTTTATGATTAAAATACATAATGATTTCATGTTAAGCTCCTTTGAGTAAATGATGCTATTCTTAAGAGGCATCCACAATAATTAAAAGTTCTTTATCATTGGTTTCATAGTTTATCTTAGTAGGAAAAAAATTACAAGAATGGAAACGACAAGATGAAAAAGGTTGTCTTTTCCAAATTGTGAGAATACAACACCTCATGCAAAATCATAAGTGTTCATTTCCAAAATGAATGGTTTAGAAAGAAGGTTACATGAATTAAAAGTGGGGCCATTGTGAAAAAAACTTTCAAAGATTGAAATGTACACTTTGTCCTCAAATCTCTAAACAAAAGTTTGATATTTTTGAATTAAGTGAATGACAAGGGTCACTATCATGGAATAATGTGCAATGAAGCATCAATAGAAGTTGGGGAATCGAAGAAAACATTGAACATCACCAACATAAATTGGGGTAACCCATCATAATGGTTTGGACCTTATGAAGAATAATACAAATATCATCTTTAGAGATAATATACTTAAGGAATTCCATTTTGATTTGATGGAACTTAACGTAGAATTTAACTTGTCTGAGCTTGTCCAAAATAAATCAAACATGTTGTTTCATGTTTTTCCATGTTCTTAAAAAAGATGAAAATGTCATCAATGTAACAAATAATGAAGTCACCCAAATATTGCTCATCAAATGTTGAAAAACAATGAGTGCATTAGTAAGGCCAAAAGGCATCACCACATATTCAAAATGGCCATAACAAGGTCAAAAAGTATTTTTCAATCCATCACCTTCTTGAATCTACACCAAACATATCAACTTCGATGAAGATTTAAACTTGATTTAATGGGTGTATGCACAATATAATGATTCATTTTAAACAAATGTAAAACTCATAAGAATCCCTAACATGTTTTTATAAATTATTCATATGGGTTTTAAATTTTAAGTTTCATTAGTTTAATCTTTGACTGCGATAATTTCACTCACTTATGAAACCTTTTAAAATTAAGTTGAAACCCATATTGAAAAATGTCATTGTTAGGTAGTATGATGAAATCACTTTGGAAATCTTTTAAAAAACCCATAAAGTCCATAAGAATAAAATCCCACTTAGATATTTCAATTATGTACCTATTGGGCATAATTTTTTTGACAAACACAAAAAGATTCATTTCAAAAGGACTTTTGAAAATAAGGTCCAATTCGGATCTTTCAAAAGTTCATATCTACCATTTGGTTAAGGTTTCACAAAAAAAAATTGAACACATTTAACTTTATGATTTCATTCTTCAGCCCATGCTTATCTTTATAAGCAAAATTTGAAGTGAAATTCAATATGAATTCTTGAATTTTTCAATAATCCAACCAATTTCAACCAATTGATATTTTCAACTTCCAAAGTCCATTATTGATGATGAATGCATTATTTTTAAAAACTAATTTGTGCAAATGTCCTCATAATTAAAATGTTAATTTAGTTAAAGTCATCATTTAATGTATTTAATATTAAATTATTCACCATAATCATTTAAACACAAAACACCTTGTAAAAATTGCTACTATCACTTCAAAAGTGAACCACTATAGCTTGCATTCACTCTAATTGATTGCACAACCTTAATATCAAGGCAAGCCCATCTTTGAGTTGTACCACTATGAATGTCACACTTTGATTTTCTTGGACCCATCAAACTTTGAAAAATCATAGGAAACAATTAATAAATAATTTCAAAATTTTTTAATGAATATATTTATTAGGTTTTATAGATTTTGAAATTTCAATAATATAAAAAATACTTTGTATTTTGATGTTCCTAATCATTGCATTTGGAAAAAGTTTCAAGAATGTAATGTTGCTTCCTTTCCTTGAACTTTTTGGGTACAAACACAAATTTGAAACATGATTTGAGAATTTTCTTGGGAATTTTTTTCCTAAGGCAATTTTGAAGTCATAAAATTCTTACATTTTTATTAAGCAATTATTTGAGTAAATATATTTTAATTATGAATTTCCAAAGTTAATGCTATCAATTTTTAAAAAGGCCATTTTAATTAAGAATAAAAATTTTAAACAATTTATAATCTTTTACATTCCAAAATAAATTTCAAGTCATATATTAGTGCATGTAATTAATAGACATGGAAAAAAATAATTATAGTTGTCAAAACATTTAAAGGAAAAGGTCTAGGAAAATGATTTGGCCATTTTTGGTTTTCTAAACATTCCTTGAAGAGGTCCCTAGTGGGTACCACCCAAGGATGGGTTTGCCCATCAAAGATAAAGGGTATTGATTCTTGATGGTGAGTCGATTTAGTCCATGATAATAAACACACATTCATAAGGAACTACCTTTCTTCTTAACAAATAGGATTGGAATGTTAGTTAGAACCTTGGAATATCAAATAAGTCCCTTGAAATTTTTGGTAATGTACTCCCAAAATGCCATTCATGCTCCCTCCTGAAGCTCAATAACACAATTGTATGGTTAATGCTCAAGTAACATCTTAACATTCTTCTTTTCAAAAACATATTTGTATGATTGGCATTGTAGAGGAATCTCATGTTACTTCACCTTAGGGTCTTATGTCGAAAAAACATATATAAAAAATGCATTTCCTTCCTTTGTAACTTGCATAAAAAAATTTCTTTCCATGAACAAAACCTTTGATTGTTTGAATATTTATGCCCTTTTGGGGTTCTTGTCACATTTCAGGTCTTGCATGCATTAATCAAATTTTGGATCATCTCATCAGTAAAAAATAGCCATTTTGTAACCGATTGTTACAATTAATTTTTAGTCACAAACGACATTTGTGACTAAAATCTTAATAGTGATGTTGGATAGTTGCATGTGACATTAATTGCAAACAACAAGGAATTTTAGATGAAACAAAAAGTTAACAAAATGCACCTTCATCCTTCACTAGCCATATATGTATTGTCGCTTGTGACTAATATGTGATTTTTTTGGTGAACAATGGGAGGAAGTGATGTGTTGCCATATGTCACAATTTTTAATAATTTCAAATATTTCTAGTATACTTGTGAAATAATTTTAAATGTCTAATTTTATGCTTGGATAGTTTTAAATTGTAAGACATGGTGCAATAGAAATTTTCCATGTAACATATTAATTGAATTTGTCCAAAATAAATTTAAAATCAATATTTATGTATGTAAGTTGAACTAGGTAGGTAAGTGCGTAGGTACTTACCTACCTACCTACCCACTTAGGCTTCCCTACCTATGTAAGTAAATAAAATTTACATACCCATTTACTTAAATTAAACACCTATATAGGTAAACCTACTTACTTACCTAGGTTAAATACCTACTTATAAGTAGGTATTTAATTAAATAGGTAGGTAAGCAAGTAAGCAAGGTGAGGAGGTAGGTAAGTTAGGTGTAAATACATGAATATTTATATTTTATTTTGGGTTAAACCTTTTTAATTGGCTCATCCCATTTGCCCATGGCTTTTAATATGAAAATGTAAAATGAAACACATTGTTTATATACTTTTCAAGATGAAAATAAAAGCTAAAACATATGGGATAAACTTTTTAGTTGTAAGTAGTTTGCAATTATACATTTTTAATTGTAAATTACTTGTAACTAAAAGGTTTATCCCATATTTTTATCTTCATTTTAATTTTTATAAATTATATAACTAGGTAGGTAAGTGATTACTTAATTAGCTAACTACTTCATAAATAAATAAATAAAATATTAATCATTAATTAATAAAAATTTAATTAATTCACAAATAAAATAATTAAATAACTATTTATTTATTTACATATTTATATCTCATTAAAATGAATTAATAACTGAAATATTGACTAGTTAATAACCATTAACTATTAATTATAAATATTAAGTAATATTTTAAAAATCTAATAACATAACTAATAGATAACTTAGGCTAATTAATTTATTATAGTTCTTTTGATTTGTTTCATTTCATAGAATAATTTACTAAATATTATTACAAACTATTAAAGTACTAATTATAAATACATAAAATAAATTATATTAATAATTGATTATAATGTAATAATGTTTATCAATTGATTACTTATAATAATAATTTGTAGATAGCTTAGGTTACATATTATATTATTATTGTATATATTATTATGTCACTTGTTATAGTTAATATGACTTATTATAATAAATATTTAATTTTTCAATAAATAAAAAATCTAATAAGTCCATTATTCTTTTGACCAAAAAAATCATGATTATATAATAATTTAATAGATTTCCTTAGTAAATTATTTCAGTAATTTTTTTTTTATGATACCAATATCATCATCATCATTATGCAATAAAATTATATTATTTTTAAATTTTAATGAGAGATAATATTATAATAATAATAAATTTCCTTTGTAATCATTTTTTAAAATATTATAAAATAGCTTGGATAAACTTGTAATATGGCCACAATATATTTAGTGAAATTTATTATACATAAAATTTTAATATATTGAAGATATACATTGAATGTAACCATAATATCAAGACCATTTAATGTTAATAATAATTCTTGAATACACATGTAATATCATTGTTCATATATATTCACAATATACATTTGTTAATCCTAATATATCCAACTATACCCTTTAAAATACATAAAATACATCTTTGTATTTTCATAGGGTTGCGATTAAATTATCACATTTGCAACTAATGGGACACACTTCATGACTTAGTAATATAAATTATGCAAAATTCATTCATTCATAATTTGTACATTTTATGCATTGAAAACATGTTTGAAACATGAATTTATAAGAAGATGCGAAATTTGTGTGACATTTGTTCATTCATAGGTTTGTACTTCATCCATCAACACATTCATCCATATGTCAAACATGTTTCAATGCATGATATTTGTATGCAAAATGTGCAAATTACAAATGAATGAACTTTGCACAATTTTCATTATTAATTTGTTGTAGTTATATTTGTGATGACATAAATTGTTCTTTTTGGATGAAAACCAAATTAAATGTTGTTCACATGGAAACATGAAAATTAAAATAGTCACAAATATGACCAACACAAGAAGTAGTTATAAAAATATCCAAAGGTAGTCGCAAATGTCTAATAGTTACATGTAGTTGCAGATATAGTGGTTACATTTTGGTCAATTTTTATAAGTATCTTCTAGTGCACCTAAATGGTAATTTTAATTTTCACCATACAAGCCTAAGGACAAGGCCTTGCATTTCGATGTTTCTTCCTTTGGTGCTTCAAAATGGCAATCTCGTATGCCAATCCATTCATGGTTTGTGTAGAATAAACCTAGATAATTGAATGATGATAGGGTTTGTTAGGGATGAAATGACATTGAAAACAACTTTGCTTGTATGTGACCCAATAGTAATCTCCGATGCCTTGGTTTCATGTGTCATAGGTCTTAAAGAGAAGCTTTGATTATCATTAACTTTCACTACCGCTAACATGGTCTTTTTCACCAAGGGTAGTTTAAGTTGTCACACCAATTCCTTGTTACTGAAACATGGAAATGCACAATCTAATCAAACAACACTTCAATTTTTGTTGTCATGGATTTATTACACTTCATCATGATTAGTAACAAGAAACAAAGTGTTTTGGTTTTCAAGATAGGTTGGACCCATTTCAATCACATGTGCATTGTCGCACCCCTACTTTGGCCAAGTGTGGGGGTGAAGCCCAACACTTGGGAAAGTTGGGGATTTGGAGTCCTCCGGGACTCTCGAATGTTCAAAACTTGACAGCAAGGGGCAAACACCTCGCATTGAGGTGTTCTTGGTGTCATTGAAAAGGTCTTGAAACGTAAATATCGAAAATGCCCTCGCATTGGCAATTCGGGCATCTGCAGCCCAAGTTATGGGCAAAAGAGGGGCCGGGAGTCAAACTGCAAGTTTGACTCCTGACCACTAAAAGTCGGGAATCGACCTCTTCCCGACGTCCGATTTGAGCGTGCGACATGGCGTTGGAAAGATCTCGACGAGGGCTACAACTTTGGTTCAGACCTCGTCGCGATCCAACTCTGCA
>Ga0116227_10000514_pt1 | contig 75720 bp, 61 predicted proteins | sample S1TSphgellanicum_FD_89693 | JGI IMG/M metagenome (GOLD analysis project Ga0116227, IMG submission 89693) | Host-associated microbial communities from peat moss isolated from Minnesota, USA - S1T2_Fb - Sphagnum magellanicum MG | ecosystem: Host-associated > Plants > Peat moss > Unclassified...
CAAACCACAAATAACCAAACTAAAATAAGTAAAGAAAGTAATTCAACCTTGTGAAAGTAACCTAGTTACTTTCCTACTCCAGTAACTAATGAAACTTAACTAGTTGAGCTTGAATTCTCAACAGTAGATGGGATGACATGGCATCACCTTCACAATTATGGTGACTATAAAAAGGGGAAACTCAAATGCATAGAATGCATAAACAAAGGGAATGAGATGTATGGTGTCCCCACATGTTGCATGAAGTTTTTGAAAATATGGCCTTTCTTGATACGGAACTAAAGGCATTCGCCACGTATAGCTAAAAGAAAACCGAGTTGGGGTGAAGGTCCAAGGTGCAAGATGTGATATTGTGGATTATTGTTTCACATCCGCTTTTAATTGCAACTCTAAATTGGTATGGGGAGAAATTGTGTTGTAAAAGCATCACAAAATTGAAGGCATAAAGTGTGGTTTGTGAGTTGATACAACATTTCCACTGCAATAATGGGATGAACTCCACCTAATGGCTTAATCATGGTTAAGAGGTGGGCTACTCTAAAGACATGTGTAATGTGATGTGGAATGTGACCTTGTGCGATATGAGAACAAAATTGAAACAAATGTGGGAATCCATTCATATAATCTTTTAAACAAATGTTCAAAAACCATCCCAAAAGGATCATTTGTAGATAAATGCAACATGTGTTAAGCTTTAGAACAAACTTAAGTTCCATCACCTCCTTTCTTGAATTAAAAAGATATCGCACCATGGGATTCAAGGTGTAAAGTGTGGGATTTTGTGCCTTTCAAACCTATGCATGTACACACACTTCCACTTGTAGAAAAATTGGCCAATAATTGTCATAAATAGTCATGCTTGAAACATATAACACCTGCACATAAGCATGCACTAACTAGTAATTGAATTCTTTTATTCACATGGTAATAAAATATAACTTAATTCATCGAGTTTATATTAACATCAAGGCATGTGTCACTAAACTTTTGTTACTAGGACCTAGGTCTATATCATTAAGGCTTATTTCATTAAGTTGTAATACAACATTAAGGCCTATGCCACTAAGGCCTATATCACAAGTGTATTATCATTCAAGCCTAAAATAATATGTCATTAGGGCTCGTGTCATTCAGACCCATCTCATACAACTTATGTCATTAAACTTTTTATTAACGTTAAAAGGCATGTGTGGAAACTTACTTTCTTCCAAGGGCCCAAGTAATGCAATCGTTGTCGAGCTATTAGATTTAAAAAATAGAAAAAATAGTATAGTTACAAGTAAAATTCTAAAGGGCAAGTCTTGGGATTGTTGGCCAGCATAATTAAAAACCTACTCAAAGAAATGATAATGTGTTATGAGTTATTATTACAAAGTTATGCCTTGAGAAGGGGCTATTGTACTTTATGAATAAAATTCCATGGTCAACAAGCTAACTGCAACAACAAATAAAATTTAGAAAAATGACATGCAAGGAAATATTATGTTCATTAGGGTGTGAACAACTTCGTTTCATTCATGCCCAAACTAAACCCTTATTTAAAACCAAATTTAAGTACAATTATAGCCTCCACTACTAGAATCACTCCTACTATTGGAACTACATTGTTGTACCCCTATGACTCTACTTCAAGTCTTTTTTCCTTTTTTCACAAACATGCACATGACACACACAAACACAAATGTTTATTTCTCCCTTTCCTTTCTCCAATTCTTGAACCCTATTTCTTCAAGTAGCCATGCACCACTGAGGTAAGTGGTGGCTAACACGTTTAGATCCTATTTCTTTTCCACTTTTCCTTTCAAATAGCACTATTATAAAAATTATCTTATAAATTAGGGTAATTAGGTAAATAACTTAATTTAAATCCCATTCTTTTTTGTTAAAATCAAATTCTACCTAACTCCCACATTAAAGAACATTTTAACCTACCACTTGATGGATGAATCAAGTCAACCATGACCTAAATCAATGGATAGAATGGCTTTTCAAACATTTACATCTATATCTTTTACTAGTAACTCTACATTACTAGACTACGATAAATAGTAAAAGACTAACCAAGGGTCCATTAATTATGCTTTTAACAATGTGCCATTCAACCTCTATCAATAGGACATAAGTCTTATGTCATTCATCTTCTATCACTAAGACCTAAGTCTATACCATTATAGCCCATGTGTCATTAAGGTGTAATAGATCATTAGGGCCTATGTCACTAGGGGTAATATTTAACCTCCTTCATTAGGACCTAGGTTTATATCATTAGGTCCTCTTTCATTCATCCTTTATCACTAAGACATAGGTGTATATCACTACAACATGTGTCATTCAACCTTTGTCACTAGGACCTAAATCTATATCATTAAATCCTTTTTCATTCATCCTCTATCACTAGGACATAGGTCTATATCACTACGACATGTGTAACTCAACCTATGCCACTAGGGTGTAATACATCACTTGTGTTTATGTCACTAAAACCTATTCCACATGGGTTTCCAACTACACTTGGAACTAATGCAATATGTCATTATGGCCTATGCCAATAAAGCCCATTTCACTCCACCTATGTCATTGTACGTCCAATGACACAAAAATTGTTCAATTTGGTCAAATAATGAATAAAACATTGGAAAATGTTTGGTGTTATGTATGTGTTTGGTGATGGGTGGTTTTATTTTAGTGGCCATATTAAGCCCAAAAAATGTTAAATTTCAATTCAAAGACCTTGATTTTGTTTAATCATCGAATATTTAAGATATTTAAAAATAACTTAAATGAATATTGGGATTTTTACTAAGGTACCAACTACCAACACAAGTGTTGGTCCACCCGAAGCAAGTTTTCGCATAACACTCTCCAAATACCTTAGTGGGCATTACATAGTTTTGGGTTTTATTTTCATTGGAAATTATACGAGAGAATAATTTGGTGTAACTACAAAATAAAGCCTTTAAATAATGTTATTAAAGGTGAAAAGTGTAAGGTAAAACCTCCACGTGAAGGCACGAGCATTTTCAAAATAAAAGGTTTTGGATCAGGTTGAATCCAACCCCACATTGGGAATATCCTTCACCCTTGGGCTTTACCCATAACAAAACACTAGGTAATAGTTGGTGTGAATGTGAAAAAGCAAATGGTCAAATGATCAAAATCATGTATCTTTATTACATAGTTATGGGGATCTATCTTTTTGATTTCACAAATATTTATTCCTATATTTACTTTTTACGTAGTCTATTATGCAATTATCATCCTTCCTATCATGTATTTTACACTTTCACAAATTATGCATAAAGTTTCGAACAAACTTTCATCAATTTTTGAATTTTATCTTTCAATTTATTTTATGAAATCCTCAACTTTATATAATAAGTTCCATTTTGATCAATTGAAGGTGTTTCCAAAAGGTCCCAAACATTCATTTATATATTAAGAAAAATGAAACTAAAAAATAATGTTATTAAAACCTTACATGCACATTAATTTGTGGCATGATTTTTTTAGTGAGTCACCATATTTTTAACTATGCACATTAATTTGTGTGATTATTTTCTTAATGAATCATCATTTTTCAATCATGCACATTAATTCATGTCATGACTTTTATAATGAACCACCATATTTGAACCATGTACATTAATGTGTGCCATGACTTTCATAATGAATCACCATATTTGAATCATGCACATTAATTAATGCCATGATTAATCGATGATCGCTCACCATGAATTACTTGTAAACCATTATTAAATTATGAAACTTCACACTTAACAAATTACTTATTTTGACCCCTAAGGTAATCACATATTGATCAAATTACCCTTTATTTATATCAAGTTATATCTATTCTTTAAGAGTGAAAAGGGTTCTTATGCCTTACTTGGGGTATTACATCTCTAAGTAGACATAACATCGCTTCCCAATATCACTAAAGTGGAACTATTTACATTATATGAACACAAACTATGAATTACTACACTAAGTTGTAAATAAATAAGATTGGTTGAGTTACATCAATTTGTTGCAAATGGAATTGCACATGTTTTTGGATGAAACATTTGAAGAAACATTATGTTCTTCCATTTTTTCAAGAAGGATCTATTTATGAAGAAAGGTAGTTCGTTCATTATGTTTGTCATGTTGAGATGATCTCCCAAACCATGGCACCTTTTGTTGTGTTCTTGGTATTGTTGGAAACCCCTCAATAATTAATAAGTAGGGGTGCATTGAATTGGTTTTATAACATTTTGATTTATGGTGGAAAAGTTATTGAATATATAACAAAATTTCCACTGAAAATCCACTTAAAATTAAAACTAAAAATTGGGCACACCCATGGTATTGTTAGAAAACCCCTTCACATGTAGGATTTAATGGGGAAAAAAAGAAAATTTTAAAACCTAAGGTGCAAGAACTACTAATTTTGGACTAATTTTATCATTATAAATTCAATTAAAAACTTTAAAATGGTTTTGGAAGGAAAAATTAATTGGGTAACCCATTCACACTTGAGCCAATGGCATAAACCACATTAATATTCATGGATACAATGTGCACACCAAATATAGAAAGTACTATGTTCTTTATAAAAGACTTTCAAATTGGGTCATAAGTAAACTCTTATGTATTTTTTGTCATATTAACTTTTATTAGCTTGGGGAAAATATTGACAATAAGCCTTCGAGAACTTAATACAAAGCCTTTTTTAACTTACTAACCTAGTTGTGAAGCCCTATTGTTAATTTGAGATAGTGAAATTTATATCGAGGACATTATAATGCTAAAACAAATACTTGATGATGACAACACTATGGGCAAACCAAAATACATTCAAAGCAAAACCAAATTGGCAATGGAAATGTGATAATTGTATTTAATATTCTTTTGGTTGCCCTTTTGCACTATAGTATATAATGTGTTTACTTAAGCCCATCAAGGTTTCTTAGGTAGTCAAAGGTTTTTTTAAAACCTTTTGAGTTGTTTTCGTAAGAAATGGTTTATTAATTGGTTATGGAAATGAGTGTTTTTTTTTCTTTTTAATCAAAAACTGAAAAGCACATAATGAAAGTAAAAAATCACTTAAAATATCCAAAAGTAGGGAAAAAAACTTGCAAAAAAATAAATAAATAAAAATATATATTTTACTTGTAGCATGAACATGCTATGCCCTAGCCAAAGGTCAAAGGGTATGTGCTCAACTCACAATCTAAGATCTAAAAAACTTTGTGATGAAATGACCATGAAAAGGAAGAAACAAACATTTTGAAAAAAAAGGTTAACAATTGGAATACAAACCAAATTGATGCTTGTGTAGTACATCAAACAAGGCACATTACATGCAAAGTGGACAATTGGTAGTCGAAAAAATGTACCTATGATACATTCAATTTTTCAATGTCATTAATATTTTAAATAAAAGAAAAAGGAAAATACACCATGACAAATAATTGTTGGAAGGAAAAACATTGAAATTTTTTACTTTTAATTTTTCAAAAAATCTATTGGGAAAAATTCATCAAGGCATATTATTGTTTTTCATTTGAGAGGTGGATCAAAGTGATTATATCAAAGCATCACCCCTTAATATATTCGACAATCATCTTTTTGGTACTAGATTGGTGCATACATGATGGTGTGAATAATGTTGACCATCCCACATAATAATCTACTAAACATTAAACCTTTTAAGAAATATTGTAACAATAATAATAGTTGAAAAATTCATAAGTTCGAACATAAAATAATACATAATTGTTTTATCCAAGGAACCAAACATTTTTGTTTTGCAATTTTAGATCTGATTGGGAAAGAATCTTGCAAAAAATAATTATATATATGTTCAGCTCCTTTTGTAATACTCATTTCTTAATTGAAAAATGATTATTTTTTTTGGGTGAACATAGTCAACTAAAGTGGGAAACTATTATGTTTGCTTTTCCATAATCTATCATCATTAAAAAAAATGTACATTCATTTTTTACATATTTGTATGAGTGTGCAACAATTGGCAAGAAGTTAATTATGGGTCAACCAATATGTCATGAGACGTTCCCATGAGATGTGTTCTATTTACATTCTCATTTATTATAAATAGTCACCAAAATGTTAGACCATAATGGTGTAGGTAATTTGATTACATTACTTGTAATTAAAACCCTAAAAAGGCTTTTAAATGCATTGCTTAAAGATATTAAAAAAACACAAAGACATGGAAGTAGGCCACAACAAAATGAAATCTTTGAATATTTATGCAAAACAACCTTCAACTCCTAAACAAACATTGCCATGTTAAAATGAACGAGGAGACAAATTTTTTTTTGAAAGGAGCCATATGAGGTGGAAGCCTCACGTACAATTTCGAAGCCAAGACATTCCAACAATAGAATTGTTTAAGGACTGGTATGATGATTAGTTTAGGTATTAATTTTTGGTTTCTTGTTGATTGGTCAAAATGAGATATTTTTCAAATAGGGATTTTCACTTGGTCGATGATTCTAACATATAGTGAAATTGTTGGAATGCACTTAATGGCACAGGAAAGCCCTCAAATATTTATTCAAAAACCCTCCACTGCATCAAGTAATCAAGAATGCAATCATTTTTTTATTCGGAGAAAAATAATTAAAAATATGTTGGTAATTGAAAAAGAAAAAAACAATAAAAAGATTTTTTGTGTAGAATATGTAGCAAAATTATTAAAAAAAGTTAACAATCCAAAACGTACCAAAAAAAGAGTTCCTCAACACAATATAAAGATGTAACCATATTAGGAAAAAAAAAGTCCAATAATTTAATTTAGGTAAAATGACTTAAAAAAAATGTAATAATTCATTGGTCTAGCTTCATGGCACCAAAATTGCATTAGGGTTCAAGTGATTTATTGAAACCACAAGACCTTGAAAACACCCATCATGTGTAATTATATAATAATTGCATACTTTGCAGTTATAAATGCCAAAAGAAATAACGATATTTTAAAATTTTCTTCCAAGATCCTTAGAAACCATCTAACAACAAAGTGGCTTGTTGGTTTTGCCTCAAGTAAACCCTCAAAAAGCTAGCATTTTTCGGGGCTAAATTCTTGCTCTTCCTTCATAGAGCCAATAATGAATGTGAGGTGAGGGGGGTTAAAAAAATATTATTTTGTTTTGACGTATGTTAGATAGTAAGCTGGGTAGATGACTTTACATTTTATTAATCGAAAAATGGAAAGAACAAATTCTATATTTTGTAAAATAATTTGATGTGAAATATGTGCATTGCCTCATTTTTTGGTGTAGTGGGGGCCCATTGCCCTACAAAATGCAATAAACCCAATGTTGCATTCACATTATTTAGATAATAAATGATGGAAGCTAGTTGGAAACATCTCCCCTTAGCCAAGGACTTGAGTATTTTGCACAAGCTTTTCCACCCTAATGGCCCTTTGACTTTCATCTATTGCGGAAACAAAAGTGGTCTTGGAACTAAAATTTTCAAAATCTCTAGTGGTGATTTATGCAAGTCCCAAAATCAATCTCAAAATCATATAGTCGAGGGATTGTGTCATTTGGGCATGGGCTCTTCAAGGTGTATGAAAAGAATCCTATTATCGTAGCCTAGGGTCAGTTTTCACATTGACAAAACAAAAATAATTATTTTCTTTCAAAAAAATTATTTTTGAAATTATTTTTGAAATTATTATTATTATTATTTCCATCATTTACTATTATATTGTGATATGAATAATGAAATTATTCAGAGTATAGCCTACTATAATAATTATGATGATTTTCATAATGTCAACTTCATATTTTCACAAAATTTCATTTCCCAATTTTGACTAGGGTTAGGGTATATATGTATACCTTTTGACTGATTGTTCTCAAAATCAAAGAACTGGTTCTGACCCTTAACTGAAGGTCATAGAACTAGTTTGGACCTTTAACCAGGTCCTAAAGTCTCGTCAGATTTTTTCCTGTATAGTCTCTCGGTCCCCTTACGTGGCAGCGCTTTCCTGTTTTTAAAGTTACTGGAACCTTACATTTTGTACTGGCACCTTATGCCCTTTTACTGGTACCTTACGCCCTTTTATTGGCACCTTATGCCCTTTTACTGGTACCTTACGCCCTTTTATTGGCACCTTACGCCACTTACTGGTACCTTAACGCCCTTTTACTGGCACCTTACAATTTTTTTTGAATCCTTTTTATAAAAAAAAAGGCTAAACAAAATTTGAGTGTAAATTGAGTGTAAATCTGATGTGACTTGGAAGGTCCTGTAATCAGGACCTTCCAGATTTTCGGTCCTGGACCCTTGGCCTACTGGCCTTGGGCCAGGACCTTGAATCCAAAAGGTCCTGATTGTAGGACCTACCCCTATACCTACAACAACACCTACTAACTTCAGGCAATGAATCTCAATAGTAGAATTCAGCTCTTGCAATGCACCTCACTTTTCACCTCCTTCTGTGTTTGTCCGGCGGTCCATCTCCTCACCAGATGAACGGACTCAGATCTGCCACGATCATCTGGATGACTCCATTACTGCCAAATATTATCCAAGATGTGCCTCCCTCATTACCATCGGGCAATCGAGCCGTCCGACTGGAGATCCGACGGCTCATATCCCATACGTTAGATTCCGAGAACACAAACGTGGCTGGAGGGGGATCAAGGAAAGCAAGTTTGCGTTTTCATCCCACTATGGATGGATAATAATGGATGGAAAAAGTTGCATCGGGGAATTAGAGGTTAGGGTAGAGCGAGCGGAGATGAAAATCTGCTACGGATGAAAACTGGGATAAGGTCTCTTTGCTAAAATGCTGTGTCATTTGCTTCTGCGTGAAAATCCTTTGCGGGAGGAAAGGTTCTTAAAGAAGAAGCTCAGATTGCTGCAGAATTTTTGTTTCTGTTGCAGAAAATTTTGTTGCTTGGAAGTTGTTTCAGAGATATGGCATCCTCTTGTATACGCCAGGTATGTTTTTTTGAAGCTTTTTTCTTCCGAAAAACTTGCATTTTGTTTCCTGTTTTTTCCTTCCCGACTTCTGGTCCTGGTTCTTCTTCTTGTTTCCTCTCTCGTTTCCTTTGAGGACTTTCGTTTTACCTTCACCAGTCCTCCAAGTGCATTTATACCATCTCTCTCCCTAACAAATCTTTAGTTGGTGAAATTAGGTGGCAAGCTGCCCTCTTAAAAGTAGGGCGCTGGCAGTTCCTTCCAAGCTGAAGATTACCGGCCTCAATTCATCAACGTCGTTTTTAGGGAAACCCTTGTTACGGCAGAGCTTTGAACATCTTCAGGTCTCCTCCTCTCAGGTATTTGCAAACCTTCTCTGCCTTAATTCTTCAGTATGTCCAGTATGATTTACTTGTCATTTCGAAATCCAATGCCGGACATCCTCTCTATGGAATGACTCTCACCAGTTCAAAGCCCCCCCACCCTTCATCACCATGGGGTTTTTTCCTACTTTTTTGCCAAAGCCAGAAAAATCTCATCACCCAAGATGCATGTATTTTACATCAGTCAGTTATGGTTCTGTAGGCTGATGGGTGGTTTGTTTCCGAACTTTAATGAGAATGTTGGTAGAAAGGCAAAGAACTGTCCTTTATATGCCTGTTTCTTCTGTTTGGTGTTTGTCTTGTCTGTCTGATGAGTGGAGGTATATCTTGGGTGAAAGGTTGCTAAATCTCGGAAGCCAGTTGCGGGCCACAAGGGTCTAAGTGTTGCTGCTCAATCTGTAACTACGGCACCAGAAACTGAGGCTGAAGCACAAGCAAGCACGGAAGAGTCTTTCAGCAAAACCACTGAAGATGCAGTTCCTGCTGTCCTAACCCCAAAGAAGGTCACACCACGGGTTAAAGACATCATGAAAGTGAGTGTACAGACCATTTGTCTCTTTCTATCAAAGGGTGAATGGTCCCTTAACATTCACTCCTTGCATCAAAGTGCCCAGATTTTATGTATTCCAAATTTCTTACATGTTTTCTTTAAGTGTTGAGAAAATTCAATAGCTTCTATAACAGAGGAGAACCTGGGGCATTACAACAAAATCAACTCTAACAAATTGGCCGGTCAGCCTGGCAGAGTTGAAGAATGGAAGCTGTCCCATCTACTCCTGCACAGTAGCTGCTTAAGTAAATCATCTGCAGATTTGAACCTTGAACCCTTAGCTCTTCTTTTGCTTTCTGACACTTTTGTGTGGAATTAAATCATGTGCAGATTCTGAACAGTGAGGCACTTCTAGCTGCTACTAAGGACATCACACTTCCAGATATTAGGCCTGGTGATGTTGTCCAGATTAGATTTGTAAGCTCCTTGAAATATCACAAGCTATTTTGTACCTATGTTCTCTGTAACAAGCTTTGATCTTAAATCTAGCACATGCTTTTCTTCTGACTTTAGTTTTTTTGTCTTGGTAAGAGCTTATCACTCATGTGGTTGTGCTGGGGGGCTCAAAATTTACTTGAGTGGGTTACATATACAGCTTTGTGGTATAAGATTATGCTGAAGATTTCCATCTGGAAGCTGCTCTGTGCATGACGTAATGGAAAGCTCATGCCAAATACATGTCTTGAGTTAAGATGTTCTTGGTGGTTTAGAGTGGGAATGTTACCCAATCATCTGTTCTGCATGCAGGAAGTGCCAGAGAACAAGCGGAGGGTGTCATTATTGAGAGGAATTGTAATTTCTCGACGAAATGCAGGCATCAATACTACTTTCAGAATTCGAAGAGTGATGGCTGGGGTTGGTGTGGAGATTGTCTTTCCCTTGTAAGTAAATATTTCCCTGAACTAAGCTTGCTAGCTTCTGTGCATTTTGTCCATGTAAATTGCAAAATCACAATTTCTTCATTTCCTTTTCTTATTTGTGCTGAGGTTGCAATCCAGTTCTCCTCCTACTCTACCTTCAAAAGTTAACCCTCTTTGTCTGTGATGGTGTCTACTGCCCTTTTTCTGGGTTGATTAAGTCTTGGGATTTGTAATGCTCAAATGATCCACAAAGAGTCTTGGACTCCTTGGACTTTGTGGCTGCAGCTTCAGGTCAAGGTTACACAAAAGAGAACCCTAAACATCAAAAGCACTTGAGCCTTGTCTAACTAGGGTTTGTGTCAGTGCATTAGGATTGATGTCTGTCCACAGGCTTTAGAAATTTTATTAATTTGTCTGTGGTTTTGCACACTGTGGTGGAAGAACCTAGGGTGAGTGGATCTGAAGGTGCTTGCCATATAAGGGACTATACATTTATGCTCGCAGGTACTCACCAAACATAAAGGAAATGAAGGTGCTGAGCAAGAGGAAAGTGCGGAGGGCAAAGCTCTTCTATTTGCGGGACAAGATAGCTCGCCTCTCATCCTGCTGATTGCTTGTTTTGCCATTTAGTGATTTTGGCTTGGCTTTTCTTGTCAACGCTTATCGTTGTTCTAGAGGCCTACCTCTCAAGAAATTATTATGTTCAGATTTCACAAATTCAAAACATAATCATGATAAAAGATAGGTTCACCATGTTTTGGCCTTTTGGCTACTTTGGGGGTTTTGCTGATTGACATGATTGACAATGGATTTTGTGAGTGCTGGATTTGAGATAATGTTATATAGAAGCAATTATATGCTGCATTGCAGAAAGTCATCATGATCTGATCTGGCTGATGGGAAAGATATGTTTCCTAATTGAGTCGTGTGCATCGAGTACCTGAGGAGTGAACATGGGCATGAGAGAGGTGTGGATCCCCAGTCCCCATCCTAACCAATGTTTCGATTGAGCAAATGAGCTAATCTCCTCCACTCCATTAGGGCTGCAGAGAATCAACTACATACTTGTGGTCACTTGTACACGACAAGCTAAAATTAAGTGAAGCTTACCTTCAAAAGCTTTCATAGAGTGACTCTTGTAAGGTTATGAGTGAACTCGGTCAAGTTACCTTCAAAGTTTGTGGAGATTTCTCTGGAATGTCATAGATATGGTGCCTCATATTGTAGATTCAAATTCCACAAAACTTTTCTATTAGACCCTAGGTGTTTTTACTTGTGTCATTTGTTGCATGCGTGTTTGGAATCAAGTCTACAGAGTCGGACTTTGGATGTACCATCTCAAATCTTGATCAATTGAGAAAGATCTTTCAGATACATTCCAGAGTTTTCATTTTCCTGAAGTATAGTTGCCCAACATAGCACTACAGCCTACTCCTTCTCCTAACTGCTGCTGGTCTAGGACTCTGGAGGTTTACCGGACAAATGCCACTTATGGCAGTTCTCTCATTAGAGTTCTTCCTCATCTTGTGCTAAGTGTCCTTCTGGAATAAGCTCTCTTCACATAGAAGATGGGTCATGGGGTTAAGACAATCTCTAATTGATGTTGTAGTTTTTGATTTGAAGGGTTTGTATGATCTGACTTTGGAACTGCAATGTGATAACATTTTGGGCTGTTTTGGCAGCAAACCATTTTCACTGCCCAGCTAGGTTCTCCATGGTTTCAGTAATTGGATTGGGCCCAAAATAATGCTATAATCTATTGTGGTTTGGCATCTTCAATAAAAAGCACAATAGATTGCCTTGAGGGGACTTTACGACTATGGCAATGCATGAGGAGTAGGGTGTTCCCAAAATAAGCACCTGCCTGAGGTGGAGCTGAGGGGTGGTTATTCATGAATGCCCTGCTCTGAGGGTGTTAACCAACATAACTTCTTATTTTTTCCTCTGATACCTGGTGGGTAGATGGAAAGAAAGAGAGAAAAAATGAAATGCTCATGAGAGTGGGCACTCCACTTTTCAAAGTGCCCCACCATTTGTGGAAGAAAAGTTCTGCTTGGTAATGTGCCCTCCAGATACATGAGAAAAGTTCTGCTTGTGCTTTACATTATGGACAAGCAAACAGAAACCTTAGAGTGCAAGGCAACCCTCTTTGACAAACTGAACACCAAGGGTTTCGAGTTTCAACCTTTCAACCAGTGTTGGGTGGGTAAGTACTTTACCTCGATACACCCATGTGCATATAACAAGGTAAATACATAATAACCTAGAATCGTTATACAGCAATATATGCATTTTCCATGGTTTGCAAGACTTGTAGTTACAATGGATTTGTTCTAATTATGGTGACTAACTATTCAAAATATTTTCTTTTGTGCATTTTATTTATCTCCATTACAATGGTTAACTGTAACAAGATTCTTAACACATGCTCTTGGAATTCATTTACATATTACTAGCACCTGCCATTATAAGAATGCTTTGAATGTATTCTTAAGGTTGTTGATTGTCTTTATTATAATTTTATTAGTTTTTTAATAAGGTTTTTAAAAGTTTCACATGTTTATGTTTCTAACTTGTAAATGCACTAAAATTTTGGTACCATGTTTGCTGGACAACCATTATGTGGGGAGCCTCTCAAGCTCTTGTACAATACAAACTCTTATCCTCTGCCCTTTACATTACTTTGAAAGTACCATAGTCTGGCTCATGTATTATCTTACATCAAGTTAGTTTGTTTCAGAAAGGTGATTTCTGATGGAGCCATCTCATAACCCCATAAGTCATTCTAACAGTCACATTCACTTTCTCAGATCAATCACGAGCAACTACTTCATAGGACATGCTCCAAGCAATAACAATTCAGTATGTAAGCGGTTTACCTTTTTGCTAGGATTTTTTTCATTTTGATACATTTTGCATTCAAAGAGGTAGACTGTTATTGGAAAGCAAATTTAATGGCCTCCATGCGGCTATATATTATCCCAGAGAATCCTGAAGTGTTGAAAATCAGATGTGCCATAACACATGTGCAGATATTGTAATGGCAACTGTTTCCAAGAGAATGTGGAACATGCAATTTACTGTATAACTGTGAAACGTGCAATTTGCAACCCATTCTACAAGCTGATCAACCTAAGTGAGTGCACATGCCTCTATGTTGGATATGCCAGCAAGCAAATGGTCTTGCAAATGTGCTTGTTGACACTGTGTCTTTCTGTTTGTTGGACCAGGGATTCGGGCTTCAATGTTCATAAGCAGTCAATAGCCTGTCACACATTGCCTTGAATAAGGACATCTATGCAGTTCCAATAGTGGCAAGTGGTCAGTTCTTTCTGCAAGCACAACTTGCTAACAGCCTACAAATCGATCATTATGGGAGCCCTTAAGGACTTCATTGTAGTTTCAAGTGCAGGAGTAAAAGATACATATCACTGGGAGGTTCCAAAGAGCATCAGACAGTTCACGATTCAACAGCTCACAAAAGTCAATAGGAGGATTCAACAAGCTTTGTCATATTGGTTCAGGTGGATTTGGTGCAGAGTATTCTAGTTGCCTTGAGGATGGGACACTTATTGCTATAAGAAGAGCTTCTCCCTCAAGCTTACAAGGTCATGCTGAGTTTTGGAATGAACTTCCCCTTCTCAGTTCCCTACATCACCAACATCAACTAGAGGGATTCTGTGATGTTAACAGTCTGCAGACATTTCATTTTTACCAATTCCAGATGTCTTTAAAATCCTGTTGGTACTTTGTGCATGCTTATGCAAGATGGTAGAGCGCAAGTTGTGCTAACTTGTTGGACATATACAATCACAAAATTGGATGGGATATCCACCCGGGTACTTTTGCTTCCCATTTGGTGCCTTCTGTGCTGGGAATTGACTACTCTTAAATCACTAGTGTTCCTGTTAATTGCCTGCATACTTTTCTTCTTGTTCTTCATTATAATCCACCCCAGATTTCATGGTCTAGATGTTGTTAACTTAAGCACCTTCAGCCTCCAACCATTCACTGATCTTAAATTACTTGTATTCCTGTTAATTACCACAGTCTGAAAATTGCAAATTACTTAGTAGGATCACAAATCAGAGAAGGTGAATTGAAAGAAAATTGCTACCAAAATTTTCTTCTTTTTTTGCAGTAACTCTTGCTCTTGGTTGTGGCCTGATCACACACCCACCAGGGAAGGGTGCTTGCTTGCAATGTCATTATTTTGGAACATGTGTGAGCAAGGAGACAAGGCATTGCAATCAGTTCAGGAAAATGGATCTTGTCACTTTCATAAGGGTTGGTTGCTTCTGAATGCATTAAGGTACAAACAGGTCAACAACACTAGAAGAAGAAGAAGAAGAAGAAGGAGGTACCTGGCTCAGTGTTGAGGAACAGATCATTCAAAGCTGTTGCAAGGCTGATGACATTAAGTGACAACCTCATTGACATACATAGCAAATTATGTGGGAGTATATAAGATAGGAAGTGCAACCTGGTGGTCACTAGAGTCTTCAAACAGATCATAATTGTTCATGATTCCTACAGTGGAAATGTGCAGGTGAGCCATGGGCCAAACCTGAAGGCTTCATTTGTCTCCAAGAGCAAAACTCAGGCAGATTTTGCTGAGGAGGCCACAGAGATGGATCTGTCCACTCCAGAAAAGGTGTCATGTATGTGATCAAAGTTACCACCCCAAGCTCCTCCAAACAATATCAAATGGTCAAGTATCTTAAGGTGTGCAATTGCACTCCATACTTCTATCTTCATGTATAAACAATCCAGCTTTACAAATGAGCAGCTCTTGTAAGGCAGGAGAAAATCACACTTGGGTGGAGGAGTATCAAGCACCTTATGTTTATAACTGGAAATCTTTTGCACAGAATGAGCTCCACAAAGCTTGGAAAGAATGGATATCCTTGAACATGGCAATTCTTGTCTATGTGTGCAGCTACAGATGATATTCACAATGGCTATTGTACTCACAAGAAAGGTGGGAGACACACATGTGTAAGATAAATCATGACTCCCAATCAACATCACATTGAGCTGCTGGGAATGCATCCACTCTGAGCTGCACTCAAACTAGTGATCCACGCATCATCTGCCATAATAGAAATAGCATCATGATTGCAATTCCAGCTCCAGTATGCATGTATGGCATTGACAATTTTAAGTTCACCATGTCCAAAGCTGGACTCCCGGAACATGGACCACACAAATTGGGGATCCAGCCAGCTGCAAAACACCCCTCCCCCAAAACAAGCTTACAAGAGCCGATTAAGAATCTTGACTATCATTGGACAATGTGTACAGTCTCTTGCAAATGTGTTGTTGTGATTGAGTGATGTTGATCTCTTGATTATTTTGTGGCATTCTAGATTTCAATGAAATGGGGTGATAAAGACTTACATTCTTGCAAGACCTTCAATATTTCCTCCATTGCCAATTGTGATGTACAGGATTCCACAGGGGTCTGATGCACTCTTTCCTGATTATACAGAAACATGAAAGCATTTCAATTTTAGAAAAAATAACCACTCAATCAACCTCCAGATCAACAATGAACCCAAGAAGGAAACATGGCTGCCTTGTATCTGAGCTGCTTACCGTATGCTCATAAGCATGGACATGACCAGCAAACATGATATTGATGTGGGCATTGTAATGCGTAAACTCCATGGCTGCCATCATTGCATCTCCATCACGTTGGTGGGCAGAGTTGCTGTTGTACCAGGGTGCATGAAGGACTGTGATTAACCATGGCGTCTTGGTTCAATCCACTTTTCCCAGATCTGGCTGTTAACTTATCAATTTGCATACACATGGATCAGGTCATCAAAATTTCCCAAAAATTTCCCTTGAGACAGAAGTCCTATAATGGTGAAGATCAGATATAGAGGGATAATACATCTAGTTGGTGGAAAATCACATGGCATTGAATCATTGTTCTAAATTTCTGTGTGGAAAAGAGGGACAGACACAAAGAGACAGAGACAGACAGACAGTGATGTTGACAAACACCTGAAGCCATTGATATTGTGCAGAATCTGTATTGAAGTCAGCATAAGATCCAAGAATCAGAACGTGAACCCCTGCAACTTTGAATGAATAGTACAAGTTTGAACATGATCTGCTCTCCTTGTAAGGCATGTCCCAGCGGGTTTTGTAGACACAAAGCTTTCCAGGAGAGGATTGTCTTTAATCTCATGGTTTCCTTCAGTCACCATCCATGGCCCATAATTTGTGTATGCTGACACCATGTGCCCAAAAGTGTCCCATAAGAATTGGTTCTTGTCAGCATAAGATAATCCCAGCAAACAGTAAGATATGGTAATCATACCCTGCAATGTGCTCCAGAGTAGATGCCATCCAATCAGTTTGTCCCAGATCACCTGCAGCAATACATTTCAAAACACAAGGGTATTCCATTAGCAGCAAGCAATTCATGAAGACAATGTATATTCTGTGGGTTCTGCATTCATTCTCTCTCTGAAATGATTTCACTCTAGATCAGTTGACATCAGGTTCCTGCACCAACCATAAGGTAGAAACACCTAAAACCATGACTGTACCCTAAACCATGCCCTACTACCTCCCTGAACCATTCAAATATGCTTATGAATGCATAACTGCATCCCTAAACCATTCCAATAAGCTTATGAATGCTTGACTGCCATAACTCTCAGTTCAAGGTTCTTTTGAAAATGTTTAAGATTACAGTCCAACCCGTTTCAAATACTTTCAAATCCAGCCCATTCCATGACCTATTTTGAGTACATGTGACCTTGGTTATAAGATCCTCTCTTTGACTATATCAAAGATGCAACCCTGCAAAACTTTATTTATAAACACTCTATAGATTTGGAAAATGTACAAAGGAATAAGAAAAAGGAAAAGGGAGAATTTATAGGATGTCAAGTTAGCTCAAACTAGATGTCAAAATCTCTCCATGTCAAAAACCGACCAACTATAGTAGTTCAACCATATCTCTCCATGTCAAAAACCAACCGCTTGCAATAGGTTGGATGTGGTGATGGGAGGTGTGTTTTGAAGGGGTGGAAGTTGGGAAGTAGCTAGGCCTATAGCTACTGCCTGACTGAAGATGGAGGATGTTTAGATCCTTTGTAATGTGATTGAATTTTTTTGATAAAGAAAAGTAACAAAGACAAAAAGATGATAATCATCTTGCCTTTTCAAGCTTCAAATGACGTTGGCACAATCATGTAAAAACACATCAACTTGTTTGTGTAGGCATCCAAATACCTCAATTATTAAAAGGAAGAGTTGATTAGTGGGGTGTTGGTTGCAATAGCTCCTTTTTTTGGCTTAAGCTGCATCAAAGGTAGCGAATCCTTGAGTTGCACAAGATCGGGGAGTAAATCTATTCATGTTGGGTTGGCAATGATAAGGTCAACTAGGGTGCGAATTTCATCTTTAGTGAACACAATGTCGACTCATCAACAAGAGGAATTGAACATGGTTGAAACAAGGGCATGTAGTTGTTCTCATCCCACATGGAAACCAACATTTTGAAACAAAAAAGTTTATCCCATATGTTTTGGCTTTCATCCTCATCTTGAAAAGTATATAAACAAGGTGTTTTGTCTTTACATTTTCATATTAAAAAACATGGACATATGGGATGAGCCAATAAAAACAACTTAACTCAAAATAAAATATAAATATTCATGTATTTCCACCTAAATACTTACTTCCCTAACTTACCTACCTACTTTTCTACTTACCTACCTATGTAAATATTTGGCATAGGTAAGTAAATAGGTCCTATGTAAATAGGTGTTTAGCCTAGATGGGTAGGTAGGTGTATAGGTAGGTAGATACCTAGTTCAACCTACATACCTAAATATTGATTTAAATTGAATTTGGACAAATTCAATTAATATGTCACGTGGCAAATTTCTATTGCACCACGTGTCACAATTAAAACCATCCAAACATAAAAATTAAATGTCTTAGATTATTTCAAAATAATGATAATCATAATAATAATTTTTAATCATTAAAAGTTGGGACACATGGCAACACATAATTTGTTCCCATTGTTCACCAAAAAAATCACATCCTAGTTGTAAGCGATTATACATATATGACAAATCAAAGGATGAAGGCGTATTTTGTTGATTTTTTCTTTCATCCAAAATTCGTTGTCATTTGCAACTAATGTTAATGTGATTTGTTCAACGTGACTATTAAGATTTTAGTGCAAATGTCGTTGTAATTAAAAATTAGTAGGAAGGACCAATTGCAAAATGGCCATTTTTTATTAGTGATTGTTGCTTCTAGAGCTTGTTGCATCAAAAGAAGGAAAAAATTATTTTGAAGTTTGTTTAAGGATTGGAAGGAAAAACACATGATTAATGTTGCATTGTTTCTCATAGGTTATTTGTATGTTGTTGTCAAGATGGTTGTTTTAAAAACAACAATGTCGTCTTACACCATATGTACTAATTTATAAATTTTGGGAGACATGTTATAAGCTTGGACAATGTACTTAATCTAATTTAAAATTCCAATGTGCATAATAAATAAAAAAATTGCTGTAAAATTTTATTGATTGGGTGGGTCCTTCTTGTGGATGCCAAAGCAAATGAAGGCTCCAATAAATAAAATCCATAAAATGATTTTGATGAAGTTTATAGAAGGCACAAAGTGGGGGGTAATATTTTTTTTGGGGGGGGGGGATGTGGCTTCTTAAAATCAAATGTAAATAAGGAGAGTGTAGCAAGCTTAACAAAGAAAAAAAACAAGTGTGTGCCAATTGATGGTGCTAAAAAATATTTTATTGACCATGCATCATGATGAACTGGGCTATGAAATATTTGCAAATATTTTCAAAGAAAACAACTTTACAACTATCTTTTAGGCATGCCAAAAGACTTGCTTAATTTGTTTTATGTTTTGCTTGTTAAATAAAGTTACATGAAACAATGATAAATAAACAATTGTTCGATGGTTCTTGCTTTGGGGGTTAAGTCCCAAAGTATTGTTATGCAAGACTTTAGCTAAGAGATGAATTACCATAGAGAAATCTGGCAATAAAATATAATATTTACAAAAAAGGCTATATTTAAGGCCGGGTAGATAATTGTTGTGCAAAAAAAGAATATTTTGAATAAACTTTATTATGTTCACAAGATAAAGTAATTGGTAATTATTCAAGTTCATAATCTGAATGTTGTAGGTTCAAATTTTATTTTCGCCAAATGTTATAAGTGTTTTTGGTAAATAGGGGAATCTGGAAAGCAATGCATCTATTATTTGCTCATTTTTGTGAGCTTTTCTTTTTTCAAATAATAAATCGATCAGGTATAAAATATATGAAAATTACTTATATTATGAATGGTGTAAATTAAATGATAAGGTAAATGTTTATTTATTGGGTTTAAGCAAAATGAAACCTAGATTTTGCTTGCAATGTAAATGATATGATATGTAAATAAAAGATATGTATAAAGGATTTTTGTTACATTGTTGATCTTGAATAGTCATTTATGGGATAATAAGGAGGTTGATTGGTTAAGTTTTTTCAATGGTATGGTTTTTTGCATGCTTTTCCATTTGGTTATATTAATGTCAGTTTAATTTTTTTGGGATCAATAATTGGCATGCAAATTGAAAATGAATAATTCTCTAGTTAATATGATTGTTTTTATGTTAATTATGGCTATATTTATGAATTTGCCCATAACCAAACTATGTGTAGTTTGTTTGGGTGGTGTAATAATGGTAAATTATGGAAACAAATGTTTGTTTCCCAAATTGCGCCCACCAATGGCCAAGTTTGTTAATGTAAAAAAAACAACTACCAATTAGCTCGAAACTTAGTACATACTAGGTTTTTCCCTTGTTATTTTACCAGAAAAATAAGCACTTTGTGCATAAACCTTCATCCTTTCTTTGTCATTTTATTGGAAGAATATGCATTTTGTGCATAAACCTTCGTCTTCAAGCCCCAGTGCAAAAGTTCAAACCCTTTGCAAGGTTCCAAAAGTAGGCATAAAATTAAAGATCAAGGAATTCCTTGATGGCAAGAAAGAATTCCTTGAAAAGTTCCATTGAGTAAACTATGGAGAATCCTTGGTTAGGTTCAAGCAAATTCTATAGTTTTGGCCTACCTATTGGTGTCCTCTCTTGGCACGTGTTTTGTGATTTTGGAACCAATTATAAATATTCGTTTCACCAATTTGCCCATGTTATTTTAATTCAGTCATAATTTATTTAATGTGTTGCCTATTGGGGGTGTCATTGCCTTGTCAAACAACTTCTTTAGAATTTGGAGATAGATCTGGCTAGGATTCCAATGCAACTAGGCTATGGGCTTTTGGTTGGGTGTCCCCATATGATCACATGACAAATGTTTGTCCCCCAATTATAATACTTGCCATTCACAAGGATTGTAAATGTAACCTATATGTTCATTTCATAATTTTGAATTGCTTGATTTTTGTTGGTGGTCAAAAAGAGGAACTATTTTCTTTCTAGCTTGTGCTTGACTTAAATTCTTTTATCACCCCAAAATTTGTAAGTTCTTATTATTAGTCTCCAAAGGGCATGCCTTTTGACATTGTAGAAAGTGCATTTTCATGCAAAGTCATAACTATTTAGGTGCCTTATGCATTAAACCCTAAAATATCCAATCACCCTAAAACCGTGAAACAAAGATTTTTTGTAGAATCTTTACCAAGAAACCAAGTGATGTGAAAAACCAACCAATCAAAAAAGTTCAAATGCAAGCTTTTCATCGTCCTACCATATGAAATGTTCATTAGCCCACCTTAGTGGTTGTTTTTCTTTTATGCATGTCTACATTTGAAATCCAAGATCAAGATTTGATTAATGAGCTTTAAAGGAAGAAGGAGGTGGAAGTTTTTGTGGGTAAATAATGTACTAGAAAAACATTAACACAATAGCTATTTCAAATAGGGTTATGAAAAAATACAAGACCAAGTAGGCTAACCATTGTTGTTCATCTTCCTTGGAAGTACTCTTTATTGCTTGGATCGATGCATATTTGCCAATAAAAAAACATAGGCACACAACGAATTTTTTTTTTGTGATTTTAGTAAATGAAACTTCATTCCCCCATAGACACCTATAAATAGACAAACATACAGACATAGACTTTCACAAATCACCAAACATATTCATGTGTAACTGAAATTAAGGATTTGAAACTCATGATGAGCAGATCAAGAGGCAACCATAGAACTGTGGAAAAAAACCAATCTATCCTTCAAGCTTTCTTTGCAAAGGGTAAGCTAACATCAAATTAACATATGCACATGTAGATAACTTGTTTTGTAATAAAATTGCAAAACTTGTATGTGTGAGAGAAAGAGAAAGGGTTGCAAAGGGGCTTATAGAGGATAGAATAGGTTGAACACTAGCATGTTTGCAAAAAACACGTACAAAAAAAAACACCACAATAAGCATGTCTTTTCCTACCAACAATCAATCCTTTGACATTGCATGTTTTGATCACACTTGCAATGATCTCAATGCCATCTTTTCTTGCATCATCCCATAGAGCTTGCCATCTTCCAATTCACATAGAGAAGATGATGACGAAGGTTTACAAACGTTGTTGAGAGAAGAAGTCATATTCCTCTTTCTCCAATTGGGGGGAGGGAACAACAACAACAAATGCATGATACAATAGTTGAGAAACAATAAGACCTCTTGACGCTTTTTGCAACAAAGCTCAAGTGAATGGTTACATCGGCATGTCTCAAACACCAAAGGCATTGAGAATAGATTGGGAAACAAGGGGTGTGTCACATTGGTGGCCTTGTCATTTATGTGAAAAAGTATATTAAGGCAAAAGAAGAATTATGGAAACTCAAATATTTCACCATGCAAAAACATAATCGGCAAAAAAATCCTCTAAAAGAAACCAAAATCCTTCACAAAATTATAACTCTGTAACTAATCTCCAGTTCCAACACAAGCCAAAATCTCCTTAAGCTACTATACTCTATAATGAATCTAAACACAAAATCCTTGCCTTGGTAGGCAAGGCCAACAAATCTCGAGAGCTTAGGAGTTTTTCACAGGTACAAATGAGCAAAGAAGAAAACTGAAGACAAAAAGGAAAAAGCACGTGAGCAAAAGGAAAATTTTAAATGCTCAATTTGGCTTTTTGGAAAAATTTCGCCAGCAAAAAACAGGAAAAAAAAAGAAAAAGAAAAAAAAAGCTGGTCATGAAATGTGTCTTTTAAAGGAAAATTTTAATGCAGTCAAAGTGCTGATCGTCCATAGGAATTTGTAGAAGAAGTGGTGATCATTGGTAGGAGGGTTTAGCCAAATCTGGCTATAAACAGGTTTTGAAGTAGAAATATTTAATATCATCCTTTTATCATTTTTGGCATCACACTGAAAACAGAATATAATTTTTTTTTGATTTTAACTTTCTTTTTGGCGATTGAAAACCTCCAAATCACTTCATCTTAAAAAGTTCTTTTTTGGCTAAAGCCCACCAAGAATAGAAAAGGCCGAAGCCTAGGAGTTAAGAGTCCCATTTTGTTTTTCCTTCAATTTTGTGACATTGCCCAAGTGACGATCACTTGTAAGAATATTTCGCTTAATTTGGCAATATTCAAAATATGAAAGTAAAAAAAAGCTCTTGAGCACTCTTTCATGTTGTAAGTAGTTGTGGCAATTTTTGGTGAAAAAAATATTTTTTTGGCGAATTTTTTTTTTCAAGGAATTTGTTGCAGAATACTCCTTTTTTAAAATTGTTTTCGCAAATGGAGGAAAATTTGCCATTAAAAAAAATCACAAATGATCATCCTTTCAAAGAAGATATAGCTAAATCTGGCTATATAAACAAGGTATGAAGTACAAATAATTAAAATAATCCTTCTATTATTTCTAGCTAGACAATGAGAACTGAATGTAGAAATCTTGTGATTAAAAAAATTTCCTCTTCTTTTGGTGATTGATAGCTCCAAAATCACTTCATTTTTGGCTATATAAACAAGAAATGAAGTACAAATAATTAAGAGAACCCTTCTATTATTTCTGGCTATAACACAATGAAAACCCAATGTAGAAATCTAGCAATTTAAATTTTTTTCTCATTTTGGCGATTGAAAACCTTCAAAATCACTTCATTTTGGCAATATCAACAAGAATTGAATTACAAATAATTAAAATCATCCTGCTATTATTTCTGGCTATGACACAATGAAAACTAAATATAGAAATCTTATGATTTCAATTTTTTGTCACTCTTGGCGATTTGAAAACCTCCAAAATCACTTCATTCTGGCTAAATAAACAAGAAATGAAGTACAAATAGTTAAAATCATCCCTCTATTATTTCTGGCTATAACACAGTGAAAACTAAATATAGAAATCCTGCGATTTTAATTTTTTTCTTTCTCACTTTTGGCGATTTGAAAACCTCCAAAATCACTTCATTTTGGCTATAGAAAAGAAACGAAGCACAAATAATTAGAACCATCCCTCTATTATTTCTGGCTATAACACAATGAAAACTAAATACAAAAGAAATATTGCGATTTTTAAAAAAAAATCGCACTTCTGGCGATTTGAAAACCTCCAAAATCACTTCATTTTCGAGTGTTTTTAAATTCGGTTTTCTGGCGGAATGTCGCCAGTGGAAAAAAAGGGCTGGCTAAAAGAGCCTGGGACTCATGAACCCTAATAATAACAACCGAGGAAGCCCATCGTCGCCAGGCCCCTGGCTCCCTTCTTCGGCGCTTGCACCTTCGATCTCCCACGGGAAGCGGGGACGGAGAGAGAGACAAGAATCCCGCGAGCGCTAGTTTTTTGGAAAGCTCCAAAGGGCGGAGGAGGAGGAGCTTCAGTGAGATCAAATCCAAGGTAAGCTCTTTGTGTTTCTTATCCGCAGTTGAACGAGGTTTTTGTTGGTGGTGTTTGTTTCGTTATCGATTGGACCTTCACGGCGGCTTGTTGCTTCACATCAGAAGTCGTCGTCGTCATGACGGGTGCTGGAGTTCGGAATAACTGGCGGCTAGCCAAGCTGCTGGCGCAAGGTTCGCAGCGCTTGATCCGCACCAGCGCCGTAGCCAGACTAGCAGTACCGACGGTGCGAGCGCCGGAGAAAAGCGGGGTGCTGGCTTGGCTTCTGGGAGAGAAACCTACAACGCCGCTTCCCGCTCTGTACGAGCCGTTGGAGGGAGTTCGGCTGCCAAAGCCGCTACCTGATGCGATCGAGGCTGCGGAGACGAAGATCACTACGCTGGGAAACGGCTTGAAGATAGCATCGGAGAATACTCCCGGGGCGACTACGACCATAGGGATATTCATCGACTCTGGTTCCAAGAATGAAACCCCAGCTTCTACAGGCGCATCGCATCTGTTGGAGCGGATGGCTTTCAAGAGCACCAGCAATAGATCGCATTTCCGGCTGGTGAGAGAAGTGGAAGCGATCGGTGGCAACATATTGGCGAACGCATCTCGTGAGCAGATGTGTTATACAGGCGATTCCATCAAAACCTTCATGCCGGAGCTCGTGGAGATTCTCGTTGACACCATTCGGAACCCCCTCTTCAACGAGTGGGAGGTGCACGAGCAGCTGTCGAGGGTGCAGGCGGAGATCGCAGAGATGGCGTCCAATCCCCAGTGCGTCATCCTGGAGGCTCTGCACTCAGCTGGCTTCGTTGGAGGTTTAGGTCAGCCCCTTCTGGCTCCTGAATCTGCGCTGAAACGGCTGAATGGTGGAGTGCTGCATGACTTCGTTGCAGAAAATTACACTGCCCCCAGGATTGTGCTGGCAGCTTCTGGAGTGGATCACTCGGAGTTGCTCTCAGTGGCTGAGCCTTTGCTGGCAGATTTGCCTCCAGTGCCACAGCCTGCTCCTGTGCACAATGAGTATGTGGGAGGCGATTGGAGGCAAGCAGCAGATTCTCCGAAGACTCATGTTGCACTTGCATTTGAGGTGCCAGGTGGTTGGAGAAATGAGAAGGATTCATTTGCTGTTACAGTCTTGCAAACTCTCTTGGGTGGAGGAGGATCATTCTCTACTGGAGGCCCTGGGAAAGGAATGTACTCACGCCTGTATACACGGGTAATTCCTCACTGAATCCCATTGTCCTTATTGAGACTACTATATGGTCCTTTGGTTTGTTTTGGTAATGCAGGCACCTTCTAAGAAGTCTTTCCCTGTCTATTGAGTGGGTTAGCCTTGATGGACACAGAGCAAGTCAACCAAATTTCTTTTTTTTGACTTATAAGCAGAAGTTGTCAATGTGCAGCTGAAAACGCGGCCAAAAAGAATGGGAATGGGAAGAATGAAAGATACTTATCCCAGCCACTGATCCTCTTTTCACAAGTGACAAGTCAATATTTGTGATAGTCTCCTCTAGCAGAATGTACGCTTGCAAACAGAATGTGATAATTGAAGGAAAACCCCCGTTGCAAGGATTCTTTTGCTTTGCCAATGGTTCTAGTGTCTCTAGTCCCACTCATGAAGTCATCCCAGATATTTTTGTAAAGGTTTCAAACATCTTCTGATAGGCTGACAGCACTCTGTGCTTGGGCTGAGAGTTCTGAAGCTCAATTAGAAAATCATTTCTGATATATTGAGTGTTTTGGCATTGACATGTTGTTGCAGGTACTCAACCGGTATGAGCAGGTGCACTCATTTACAGCCTTCAACAGCATCTATAATGATACTGGACTTTTTGGGATCCATGCAACATCAGGTACTGAATTTGTTCCCTATCTGGTTGACATTGCCACCAAGGAGTTCATTGCTGTTGCAACACCTGGTGAAGTTACGGAGGTTGAGCTGCAACGTGCAAAGAACAGTACAATTTCAGCTGTTTTGATGAATTTGGAGTCTCGAGTTGTCGTTACTGAGGATATTGGGCGGCAGATCCTAACTTATGGAAGTCGCAAGGAACTTAATGAGTTTATTCAAGGTGTGCAGTCGTTGACCTTGCAAGATATATCAGCAGTTGCTAAGAAGATTATTTCCACACCTCTCACAATGGCCTCATGGGGGGATGTGGTCCATGTTCCCCGTTTTGATCAAGTTGCCTCCCGCTTCTAGACTGCAGTTAGCATTTGTCTTGCTGCCCTTGTGAAGTTGGAGTATTACTCGGTAAAGTTGTTGCCATTAGGTGGACACAACCATCAAGAATATACATGTCGGTGTGGCCTCCTCTTTAAACCGTCTACAATTTTCTCCAACGCTTACATGGGTTGATCCTGAACTGTGTCCACCTTTGGGTTCTGTCAATAAAATTGCACCCTTTTATGCCAGGGTTATCTAAAATGATATGTTTGCAGACAAGTGACTGGCATAAAAGAATTTCTGGAACACATCTGCTGAAATTCATAGGAGATACAGATGAAAAAAAGGCATGGTGGTCAATAGCTGTGAAGTCAAGTCAAACTGGAAGTGTTCAGTGGGGACTATATTGTAACATTGCAATCTAAGTGCCCAGAAAGGCAATCTGAAGGATTGATGAGAGGGTGTTCTCAAAGCTATATTGTGCCAAAGGATACTTGTTTTCATAGCATTTGCAAGTGTGTATTTTTTGTTTTTTTGTTCTTGTTTTGTCTTTGCTGTATTGCCCTTTGTTCACAATTTTGAGTCCTTTTCTGGAAGTCTTTCTGTCATTTAAAGAAGTTTTCATCTTGTTCCAGCTTTTCTTAATCTGGAGAGTGGAGATTTCTTGTTTCTCATGAGGCATTGTTTTCATATCATTTCCACCAGGAAACTTATATGACATGTGGTGCATGTTTCTGTCTAAAAATGTGAAGATTTTGTCAATCACCATTAGTTGTGTAACATGAAGTTAACAGAGATTACTGTGGATTTGTAGAAGGTGTTTACCTGTGGATCTCATTCAGTTATGTACAAAGGATATGGAATAGTCAGCTAGAACTAGAAGCAAATCAAAGCACTCAAGATTGTACAGGGTTCCGAAAGATGCAGTGCTGTACACACAGCAATTTGCTGAGAAAAATGCCATACTGCCTTAGTTTCTATAGCAGGGCTTGAGACTTGGCCTCAACTTCCTTCAAGTCAGCCATCATCTACAATTTCCTCATCTGGTTGCTATTGGTTTTCAAATCCATGCTTCAGTATTGCTTCAGACATTGATAGGTTCTTCTGTTGAAATATTGTTATTATTCAAGTTCCACAAAACAAGAAATCAAATAAACTCCATGCATTATCCTTCAAACCTTGACCCTATCTATAGTTGACACAGCTGGATGGCCTGAAAATTGTGGTCATCTTCAAAAAAGCAATAGTTCTGTTGTTCACCCACATGGTTGAATTACATTTAAATTGTTCGGGTGATTGTTGTGCCTCAATGAACTGTTGTGCATTTCTGGTCCTCTAATAGCTGCATAAGGATCTTTCCTTGTCACTTTTACACCAAAGATGATGAAAAGATGCTTGACACATTCATCATGAAGTCTCAACATCCCCATCCTTGGACTAGGTTCCAATTTAGCAACCTTGATGCTAACAATCTGAGTTGAAACTGTGTTCCAACTCACAGGCAAATCCATAAGCAATGGTATTTCAACCATCACCATCAAGCCAAAGCTGCAGGGCAATTTGTAAAGAAATTGCTGTTGTAAATGTAATGTGACTCATTTACCAACTCTCATGTTGCATATCACTTACCCATGAACAGGTAGCCATGAAGACTCTTATGAAGGGACTATGCAAATAAGTGCTGCAGTCCATCTTCACTCAGAAGCACCCCATATTTCCTGTTTGTTACTTCCATTAGTGCCTCTTTTGAGTCCCCTAGAACTTGCTCATCTTTCATTCTTATGTATTCCTCCAGATTGTGTATTGCTCCATCTGCCACAATCATGGGTGTAAGTCATGCTAACAAAATGGCTGGAAACAAGACAAGATTCAAAGAAAAATAACAGCAACACAGGTGTGAACCTGAAATCCTGCCAGCCATACCCTCATCTCCAGTTCTGCAGAGGGATTTTCTGCAACACAAACTATCAAAATTTTTGATACCTTCACCAACAATACAGTCATACAGAGGAGGAGGCGCGCTCCAATCTCCATCCTCACCCTTCATATGTCTCCTATCCGAAGCAAAATACTGTAGGTACATTGGCACTGCTACTACTCTGTAGAGTCTGCAGATGTATATGAATCAGTCAGAGCAAGTAGAACTCCCATTGAAAAAATGCTTGCTCTTCATACACATTTTCTTTTTAGAAAAGAAAACAAAATACAGGTGTGGAAAAACCCACCTAAAGAACTTGGCATCCCAGATTGCCCAGGGACGAAGTGCTTCACTCACGTACTGGTCTAGGGATGTGGGGAAAGGAAGAGTGGAATCCAGATCCCAGACTTGTGCACTCTCCTTTCCTTTCAAGTTTTTCTGCAATCAATGACCACACAAACAACATCCATTCTAGAGTGTTTGATAACAAGTCAGCACTGTTTCATTATCACTCACCAGTTGTGCCTCACTCACATTGCATAGAAATGACGCATCTCAGATGTCATACCTTGATTTGAAGAAGATGATGATTTCCATCTAATTTCTCAAAAGCTCCAGACATTAAATGGCATTATATGTTGCCATAAAGCAAGATGAGAGAAAAGCACCTGGATGCAAATCACATGGTAATCCCAAATACAAAAGCCTTCTTCAAGTGAAGACTTGCTCTTCTGTCGCCATAGTGGAACCTGCAGAAGCAAGAGTGTTTGATGATGGTTGCTGAAGTATAATATTGAGCACCAAACTCCCTAAAAAAGAGAAAAGAATCATGAAACAGTAAAAACAGATCTGGGAACAACAAAACTCCAGATAGCAATGTATGTATGGTTTCATACCCTACAAAAGGAAGGCATGTCTGTATGTATGGTATGTATGTTTCACCTTGCAGTTGGAATTGGAAATGAAGACCACAAAAAGGTCAGATGCATCAGGCATAGCTAGTCCCAGTTGACACAATCTCTTGCACAACATGTACACATTCTCCTCACTGTGCCCCCCCCACCCCCATAATTCCAAAAAACCACATGGAGGATGATGGGGTTTAGGGTTTAGATGATGGCTGATTTTCAGAAGCCTTACAAAAAATGGAAAATTCTTACAATGAAGCACCTCAAATTGCAGTACCGAGTTGATCATGCACTTTGCAAACATCCAGAAACCCAGTTGCAGAAAGCAAGCCTGTGATTTGCATACCAGTAGCACGCTGTGTAGATGTAATCGATGGCCGATTCCTTTGGACTAGTTAGTGATGATGGCAAACCGACGTCAAGCACTTCTTGCACCAGGGACGACTGTCCGTCCATCACCCCCTGTTCCTCTCGGTCTCCCTGTCTCTCTGTGTGCCTGCTTTGCACTTTATGATGGCCAGACATGCGCAGCGACAATTTTTGAAAAAAAACAGAGAAAACCCTAACGAATTTGTGTGAAGCTAGCGAAGATATGTAGCGATGTATTTTTGGAACAGTGGCCTGTTAAACGCAGTGGGTCGCTTTCAAATTCGTGTCGTGTTCGCGTCGTGATCGCTTTTGGCCGATTGGGTTTTCCCGCCGACAGGCGGATACTACGAAAAGGGACGCATCACACACCCTCGCCTTGGGTCTCCACGCACCCTCGTCAACTTTCCTCCTCCACCGCCGCGCGTGCGTGAATTACTCCAGTAACACTTTAAAGCTTAGAAGGCTGGTTTTGCTTTGTGAGAGTCATGGAATCCAAAGGATCCAAAGAGGGTCCTTGTGCTGAAGACTCAGCCATCCCCAGTTCATGGCTCGAGTATTTTCCAGGGGAGGAGTTCAAACCTGACGACCGCAGAGCTGTGCTTTTGGCAAGCTTGGCTGATTTCTTGCAAACCCATTCTGCCAGACACATTCTCGCACAGGTTTGACTGAAAGAAGTGGAATGTTTTTGTTTGTTTGTTTGTTTGTTTTTTTTGGATGCTGATTTTCATCTTGCAAAACTGCTTGTAAGAAGGTTGCAAGCAAGCAAGCAATTTTCAACAGTGTTGGATCTTCTTTCCAGGATTGGCTGGAACTGGAAACTGCTTTGGTAGTTGTAGCATTGATCTCAAGAAAAAGTAATTCAGCCCAATTCATGACAACAGAACACATGTGCATTTTACTTACATTTTTCCCCCCCTGGTTTCTGTGTTTGTGCATATACCACCATCTTTGCATGCCCTGAAGCATCCATCCACAATTGCATTGGACATAAACTTCTAGTCTTTTGCTTTGCAATTCCACAGCATAACCCATGTTTTATCCCATGCACAAGTGCTGTTTGCTTCACTTGGTAGCAGTCCCCTGTTCATAGATAACTATCGGCATAACAGAATGGGTCTCTAGAGTTGTCTGTTACTGGATTTGAAGCCATGTTGGATCTCTCAGCATCAAAGCAACTTTTGTGATTTTCTGACCAATTTGGAACAGCCATGACTCTCTCTACAGGTGGTGCTGGAGAGCATGATATATACAATGACAGTGGATTTCCAACTTCTTCAGAAACAGTGCTCTGTTGGTGACTTCTTTGTTGCTTTGGAGGTTGCACCTCATGAAGCGCTGTCATGCCTGGGTGCTGCAGCCTATGAGGTTTATTTACCCCATCTGCAGTAGCAATGAGATTTCTGGCATTGCAAGGCTTATGGTGGTAACACTTTCAGGAGTGTGTAAATGTTCAAGCACACTTTGCAGATCTCTTCTTTCCACTCATTGGGTGTTCATGTTTCTGTCCATTGCAGGTACTATTCTGCACAAATAAGCAGGTGGCAACTCCCGGGAAGATTAACATTCGGTTGAACAACCACCCTGATTCCTTGCTTGCATTGAAAAGCCTGAAGGCATCATGTCTTGGTGAGTTCTCCTCCCATCTTCTCCATAAGCAATTTTTTTGCTGATTGCTTTTCGGAACCTGATAAGAGCATGTGGGCATCCTTTCTGGATGCCTGACGTGGAGCAATTTTTTATTTTTTGGTGTTCACACAGCAGGAGTGTCAATGCTTAGAAAGAAAAAAAGTGTTAAGGGTTTGCATTTGTCCATTGTTTTAATCATTTTGCAGGAAAGCTAGTGTCAGTGCGAGGAACTGTTGTAAGGATGAGTGTGGTGAAGCCTTTAGTCAAGGGTATGGACTTTACCTGTAGCAAGTGTAAGCGAGTCATTACACGCCAGTTTAAGAGTGGGAGATTTTCTCCACCCTCAAGCTGCAGTGCTAATTGCCGAAGCAAGACCTTCACTCCAGAGCGAGCAACTGCAAAGCTGATGGACTTCCAAAAAATAAGGTTCAGTTGATGAGACAGAGTTGATGAGAGTAGATGAGAAGCCAGGATCTGAGTATAGATCTGTCATCAAGCAGTTTTCCTTGGAGAATTGTGCCTGCACGCCTCTTCCTCCTGTTACATTTGAGGCAGAATTTGGGGTTGATTTAATTTTTCCACACTTCATTGCCACATTACTGAACATGTCATGGCAGACTTCAGGAGATATCAAATTTGGATGGCCATGAGGAGGGTCGATTGCCCAGAACAGTCGAATGTGAGTTGACAGAGGATCTTGTCAATGCCTGTATTCCTGGTGATATTGTTACCGTGTGTGGTATTGTTGAGATCATCAACCCCAGCACAGATGTTGGGAGTGGTGGTGGTAAGTACTTTTGGACACTATGTGGGTATTACATGTCTTTTGGGCATTGATTCCAACTGTGTTCATTATGTAAACCTTCACTCAGTTCAATTCACTCACATTTCTGGACTCATCTGTTTTCGTCAGGAAAGTCAAAGGGCAAGCAGTCCCTGTACCATCTATATCTTGAGGCAGTCTCTATCACAAATACAAAGAGCCAACACACTGAGGTGGATGAACCTGAAAAGAACAATATAAACCTGGCTGCTCCATCAAATGCCTCAGGCTTTTCTCCTGTGGATCTAGAGTTGGTGGCAAACTTTGTAGATGAAGCAGGTCCCAATCTGTTCCGCTGGATACTTCATTCCATCTGTCCTTCCATCTATGGCCATGAGCTTGTTAAAGGTATGACACTGGTTCCATCACCCTTTCATCCCTGAAAGTAGTTCAACACATCAGAACAATTTCATATAGAGTCCTGTTTTTGTGTGTGTGTGTGTGTGTGTGTGTGTGTGTGTGTGTGTGTGTGTGCGTGTTTTTTTTTTCCAAATGACAATACATTGCCATCAAGTTGATGTTTTGTGATGTCATTTGTGACCCGTTGATTGTTTTTTGTGTAGCGGGTATTGCTCTTGCCCTGTTTGGAGGTGTTAGGAAACATGTGATGGACAAGAACAAGGTGCCTGTCAGGGGAGACATTCATGTGATCATTGTTGGTACATTCCACCTTTTGCTTTCTCTTTATCACTCTACACATGTATGGCTTCTAAGTCCCTAGTTGCACTGCTCAGTGCAGGTAATCTACTTCAACTGCAAGCTGACTTCTTGTACATAAGGAACCTGGGTTCATAGATTTGGTTTAAATTACTGCAGGTGATCCTGGGCTTGGCAAGAGTCAGCTGCTACAAGCTGCTTCAGCATTGGCACCTCGTGGCATATATGTGTGTGGGAACACAACCACAACAGCAGGTTTGACTGTTGCAGTTGTGAAGGATGTTTTGAGTGGAGACTATGTCTTTGAAGCAGGTGGGTCATCTTTTCATCCCCAATATTGATGGCAGAAAAATGCTCTTATTTTCTGTCTTCTCATCCATATGACTACTCTTGCGGTCTAGAGGATTCCTGTGTTCATCAATGTCAGCATAGTTTTCGCTGTTTTGTCAAGGAACCTATCAGATCATGATTGATCCAGACAGAATAATAATTGCAGGAGCTGTGGTCCTTGCTGATCAAGGAATCTGCTGCATAGATGAGTTTGATAAGATGTCTGCTGACCATCAGGTATGTGAGCAGCACTTCAAACATCAGATGATGCTCTCCTTATCAGATCAGATATGTCTGCAGATGCTGCTGCTGTAAACAGTTACTGGGTGGCCAGAGATCATCTGAAAAACCTAATCTTAGGTAGCCAGGGGTGATGTTCCAGCATCCTTGTAACTGCTGTATTCTGGAATAACCTTGTCAGGCATTGCTGGAAGCTATGGAGCAGCAAAGTGTCTCAGTTGCAAAGGCTGGACTTGTTGCCAGTTTATCTGCCCGGACTTCAATTTTAGCTGCTGCCAATCCTGTTGGTGGTCATTACAAGTACTTGGCTCCTTACTGTTTCTCTCTGTCCTTGTGAGGACAATAGGTCTGCTGAAATCATAAGCCTGCAATGCAATTCCTGATATGAATGGCCTGTAGATTTTACTTGCTTATCAACTTATCTAACTTTCCTTGCTAATTGCTATGTATGTACCGCTAGTATGTCCAAGCTGGATACATTATATTGTTGGACACATTGTTGGAAATCTTGTGCAGCCGGGCGAAGACAGTAAATGAAAATCTGAAAATGAGTGCTGCAATTTTGTCTCGATTTGATCTTGTCTTCATTTTGCTCGACAAACCCAATGAGGCTCTGGATCAACACTTGTCTGAGCATATCATGGCGGTACAACATTTTATGCTGTGATTTCTCCTTTTCTGGTGTCATATCGCCCATCTCCTTTTCTTTTGCATCCTGCATCCTTTCTTTGTCTCTTCCATTCATTGCTTAAAACTCTCACCAAACAGAACATTTGTTGTCTCACAAATTAACAGTCTCAGGCCTCTCTGTATATATTCCATCACCATTACTTCATGCTGAAAAAGTGCAGTTTGCCTTCTGCAGCTCCATGCAGGTTCGAAACGCCGTCGCAATGCTGCCAAGAAATCTTGTAAGTTTCAGCAGACTTTTGCATTGTGCTCTTCCATATATGCATATAGGAGATTACTAAGCTTTTTGAACCTTTACAGTGATGCGGCAAGTCAATGGTGATTTACAAGAAATGGATGGAAAAGATGCTCCACTTGCAAGGAGGCTGAAATTGGACCCAGTTAAAGACAAGGGATTTCGACCTGTGCCTGCTCAATTCTTACGCCAATATGTTGCATATGCAAAACTATATGTTTCTCCACAGTAAGTTTTTCATTGATTTCCTCAAAGTGGCCTTAACCAGAAAGAAATGTTCCATCTGTGACTGCGAATTGTCATTCTACCATTTACAGATCTTCCTTTCTTTTTGGAGTTGACATCAAAGTGACAAACATGAGGTGGGTTTAGGGTGTAGAGGTTTTAGGAACTGCTTTGGGTGATTGAGGGGGAGAAAGTAGATTATTCACTGTTTCTTCACCATACCCTTTGGTATCCTTCCCTCTCTTTTGTGTCATTGAAATCACAGACAATACCAATCTGCATGCTCAGTTTTATGAATACTTCTATTCTTGTGCACAGGATACTGTAGAGTTTGAGGATTCACATGTCAGCCTGCCATTTCCTTCTCAGAACTGGTTGTGATTTGTTGGTGTGGCATTTGTCATACAAACTGCAATTCATTCACATATGTACACAACCCATTTGCCTGCAGGATGACAAAGGAGGCTGCAGATGTGTTACAACAGTTCTACTTGCAGTTGCGGAAGCAGAGCAGTGCTGATGGTAGCCCTATAACAGCCCGGCAGCTTGAAAGTCTTGTAAGGCTTGTAGAAGCTCGTGCACGCCTGGAACTGCGTGAAGAAATAACAAAGCAGGATGCATTGGTAAATCTTTTACCTCCCCTTGAAATAATGAGAAAATGTTTCACATCCTCATTCCCAGTAAGTCCCAAACTCACATAACAAAACTGATATTGTAGCAAATTGGCTGATGCAATAGGATGTGGTGGAGATCATGAAGGAGTCTCTTTTTGACAAGCTCACTGATGAGAATGGCCATGTGGATTTTGGACGAAGTGGAGGGATGAGCCAGCAGAAAGAAGCCAAAAGATTTCTGAGCTTCCTTCAACGCAAATCCGCAGCTGAAGAGAAGAGTCTATTCACAATTGCAGTATGTGACTTGAACATGTATCTTTTTAGAAACGAATAATAACCAGCATTCTGCATCTTCAGTTTTAGTATGGTGTGTTCTGCTCTTGCCAAAGTCTTGAAGCAAGTCTTTACTGTGGCCTAAGTCATGTGCACTGAGAGTAGGATCAATTGAAGTTTGCAAAGAATGTTCCTTGCATTCCACAATACAAAATACTGACTAAAAGGGGTCACCCAGGATTGCCTGATATATTAGGTTCTTCCCCTGAATTGATGTGCAGGAACTTTTTTCAATTGCAGATGAGATTTGCCTGCAAGTGCCTGATATGGACATGCTCATTGAAAAACTAAATGATGCTGGCCATCTGCTGAAGAAGGGTGGTCGGCAGTACCAGGTTCACAAACTTTAGCATGGCATATGTCATTTCATACTATTGTTGCTCAATCTATATTCTGTGTACTGACAATCAGTTTCTAGCAAGAATCAGGGGCAACAAAAATATGGATAGTCCGCCTGCTGAAAGATGGTAAAGATTGCTATTTGTCTGCTGAATCTCCTCAACATGCAACATGATCATATGCAGGTGCAGTCCTCATCATATGCAGGAAGTCAGCGCTACAGTCAGTCAAGACATTGATCTGTTTTGGTATGGACAATGTGGACCAGTCATGACTACTACTGAGGAGTTTCTTTAGGGGAGCCCCATTCATTCTGGTTTCAACATGTGAACACGATGCTAGCCTTATCTTCCAAAGACCGATTCAGGATCATACCAGGTCAGAAGTGGTCTGAGAGTGTGTACAAAGACTGCCAGCAATGTGCGTTCCAGTGCTGAGAAGAGTTTTAATCCTTGCAGATATTTCAGGATGATATGAAAGTTCCAACTAGTCCATGGACTTCTTGTTCTGTGTTGCTAATGTCTGGTGCACATTTGCTCAACTGTTTGCAAGGAAATCCAGTAAAAAGAGAGCATTTTCATGCCCAAGGCAGCCCAACATACATACATTAACCAACATACTGAGTTTCCATTACAGGGCAGGCAGGATGGGAAGACTTGTCCATGATGCTTGCAAGCTCAACAAATACAAATGACTACAAAAGATATGGAATGTGAGAAAAACCCAAAAGGCAACTATTCAATGAAAGGAGAAGAGAACAGAAGAAGAGCATTAGTACAAAGCTGAAAAGAAGGCTAGAAAACCATCTGAGTGCCTTGACACAGCAAAAAGGTTCTTTATTTCCACTTTGGTTGACCTTTTGACTTAATGGGTCAACTACCAAAAAATATTCAATTAAAAAAAAACTTGTCTCTGTATAAATCAAAGAAAAAGATACAACCTGTGGAAAGAGTCCCAATTTGGGATCTGGTTTGTTCATTAAGAGCTGAAGGTTGCAATGACACAACAAACTAGGTTTTAAGCTCTGCAGCTTAAAGCTCATGTAACTTACAATCCAAGAGAAATCACTCAAATTGTAAATTAGTGATCAAGAGTTTTATCTGAAAGTGTTGGTGATCAAAACAAAATGGTGCTGCAACATATGTTCATTGGAAAAGCTCAATAGTTCATCAGGATGGAGGTTGAAGCTCAACATTGTCAATTAAGCGGACAGAACCAAAATGAGCAGCCACTGCAGCAACAACTGGCACCTTAATTTTATCCACCTCTCTCAATGTGTCCTGCTCCACAATCTGTTCACATTCACACAGAGTCTCAGAGGAGAAAGCATGACATGGTCACTGCACAGGGGCAGGCAGATAAGTGGATAATTGTCATGCAAACTGCCTTACCTTCTGCTGCAATATCTTTTTGCTTAAGGGCCAAACATGACAACTCCAATGACCTTGGAGAAAGTGGAACATTAAAAGGCTGGTGTAAAACAGAGTGATGCCACAGTGCAGAAGACATCACATGATATTGCACCCTCACCTAAACCCATTCCCCTTAATAGATGAGCCAATGAATACAGCACAGTTTTTACCTTTGCATAATCGACTTTCCCACCAGCAGCTGTGATTTTTTCAATGATGCACTTCACCAACAAGTTGGCATCAACTTCACCCATCTTCACCAATGCTTCTGTTTCCTTGAGTGATCGGCTTATTGACAATGCCTGGGGGAGCATGTGATGCACACGTTGATGGTCAAACCTAATTAAAAAAACTGATTCCATAATTTCTGTTCACACAATACAACATCACATAGAGAATTTAGGGATTTGAGGTACTAATTTGTGGTACCTGTTGTCGTTCTGTGTCAGAGAGGCGTACATTGCGAGAACTCATGGCTAGGCCATCATCTTCTCGCAGCAGTGGACACCCTATTATCTCCACAGCAAAGTCCAAATCCTGAGCCTGCAATTAGAAAGTTGAAATTCCAGCCCACATATAAACCTTGAAGCTCAAAAACAAGGAATTAAAGAACAATCAAGACCTGATATACACTCCCAGTCACTTCCCAATTTTTAAAAATGTGCAAAACAACAAAAGTCCTCAGTTAAGGACAAAGAAACACGGTTTCGCAATAAAAGCTGTAAACTTTAAGAAATGCCTTGTCCACATCAGCAAATTTCAATTGCAAAAACCTCAAGAAAAATCAAACAGGCATATGCTTACCATACGGCAAAGAACACGCCATTGCTGATAATCCTTCTTCCCAAAAACTGCAACATCTGGTTCCACTATGTTAAATAATTTAGCCACAACTGTCGCAACTCCTCTAAAAAATATAGGTCGATTCTGGCCACACAATGGCTTCTCTAGTCTTTCCACACGGATCCAAGTCTCATGCTGACCCTTATTTTCATCATGCATATTTGCAACTGCCATTCCCCCATTAGGCTTGAGCTTTTCTTCCAACGAATCCTGCAGATCTGCAACTCGCAATTTCTTTTCCTCTTGCTCCACAGCAGTTGACCACCTTTCTGGTAGATTTCTCTTCTTTGATCCTGCTTCCTTTGTAACATCTGGAGTCTCCTCAGGGCCATTGTGTGCATACAAATCATACGGGTTGAAAACGACATCCACATCTAGTGACTGACCATCCAAGCAAGCACACAATTCAGCACCATAGAAGTTTCAATGCATCAAGACTTCAAGGGAGGATTTGCTTTTTCCTTCTTCTCTTTATCTGTAGCTTACAGTCTTATAGATAAACTGTATGGTGGATGCACTTGAGGGTTAAGGGGTTGGACATCACATAGCAGGTTCACCAACTGGAGCTTGCATTCTAAGCTGTCAACAGACTTTCACCGACATGTGGCAGATCAGTGCAACCAGCTGTGCTACTTTGGACTCATGTATTCAATGAAGCACTTTGGTTCAAATTTGGGTTCCCAAGTCTGCTGCTCTCTTCACAAATATGAAAGCCCCAATGTTCCAAAGATACAGAAATCCCCAAGCAAAGCAAGTACCTATCTGCATTGCAAGTCCTGTATGAACCAACTGTGAATGCCTACTTCAGGATAACCTTCATGAACCCCAAATCTTAAACCCTAAGAGCCAAATGGCATCATCCATCATGGCTGCATAATTGCAAAATATAAAGTTCCATCCCATCTGAAGTCTAATGGATCCCAAAAGAGCACATTGGTTCTCAAGACCATCAGCAACACATTAAAAAAGGATACAAATTGCTGACCTTGAGCTTGTGCAGATCACCTTCCACATCACGTGGGTAAGTTGAGAGGTCTTCTCCAGGAGCAAACTGTGTAGGGTTGACATATATTGACACCACAACCTTTGTGGAATGCTGTTTTGCTTCTGCTATAAGGGATAAATGACCTGCATGAAGAAAACCCATAGTGGGGACCAGTGCCACACTTTCCCCTGCTTTCCGCTGTGCCCTCGACCATTCCCGCATCTTTTTCTTCTCCTTTATGACCTCCATGGCAACAACGTTTTCTTTGTTTTGCGGCCCTGATTTAACAGAGATAGATCTCTCTTGCACCTGATTTCCAAACAGACAAGAATGTGAAAACACCCAAAGCTCAAATTTTCCTGGCTTCGGGGGGTGGGACCTCGAAGCAGCTCTTCCCAGGTGTTCTATTTCTCAACAACACTGCTCCCTGCAAAAAATTCATGGCAGATTGTTCTGATATGGGCTCTTCAAAACAAATTCATTCGGTTTCCGCCAAAAAAAGTTTCCACGAAACTCTTTGCCAATCAATCACTGTCTCCCAAATTTCCCCTTGTGTCTTCTACTCCAAAACTACTACAGAAAAAAGTATAAACAGGCAAACAAACAAGATCCTGACAAGCAGACTCACCCACAAAGCTTCCACCACCAAATTCTCCACGGATTGGTGTCTCTGGAGGGACTTGGGATCCGCACGAATTCTTGCACCGGTGGCCTCTGGAATGGCACCCAATTCCTGATGTGAGGGTGTGTGGGTATGTGTGTGTATATGTCTCACTCTCCCCTGAGTGCAACTCATGCTTGAAAAATACATGCAAAATGACAAGCGAGGAAAGGGCCAGGGGACTAAGCTGCGAAGATACGTACTCGTACTCATACGGTCAAGGTACATACCCTATGAAAATACAGTCCTCGTACGGTCTCGATACCCGAGGAAAATGCGTCACACCCAACGCAGTCAACTGTGGCTAGCGGCGACTACGGTCGTGGTACCTTACGAAAGTACGTCGTTATACGGTCGTAGTATCCTAGGAAAATACGTTGCACCTATCGCCGTCAACCATTGACTAGTGGCGACTGTGCTTCGTGGTCAAGGCTTCTTTTTGCACCAAGTCACGACTCCCAAGCAATTTGAAAGGGCAAAAAAATGTCCAAAATATTTTTGCCCGTCAAAAGAAATGCAACGGGGAAACGAAAAAGAAAAGTGTCTGCTGATACATGGAAAAGCAAAGAAGAAAATAGCTCGGCCCCAAAAGAAAAAGAAAAAGAACACGTGTCACTAAATGAGGGGACAGGGTGAATCAACACCTCCATTGGCACCTTTCATTTTGAAGGATGAATGATAAGTGGTGACGGATGGATGGTAAGTGGTCAGGAAACAGTTTTCTGTTGGGTTCCAGTTCCTTAAATAACCATGGTGGTTTAGCTCAGTTACTTTTTTTTCCTACCTATCTACTAACAACTCACAAGCAGGTTGTTACTAGGTAGGTAGTAAAAAAAAGCCCTTACCTATGTATAAACCATCCACTTACCTAGTAAATACCTATTTTCCTACCTATCTACCTATACATGAGATCTATTCCCTACAGAATTGGTTGTTATGGTGAAACCAAATATTTATTCAGTTGAGGAACGTCCACAACGGAGTAATAGTGGGCATCCAGTGGATGGTATGTTACTCTCATCTCCATCCACCCATCTATTTACCTACCCATCTGCCTTTCCACATTCCTACCTACCAACATTTTAACTAGGTACCTATTAAACCCCACCTACACAGCTATGCCGACCTACCTGGTTGCCATTCCAATAGATCCCTAATAATCAAAAATGATGAGGAAAGAATAAAATGAAGGTATTTCATGGAACTTGGTCTTGTTTGCTTGAACAAATAACTAAGAGGACAATTAAAATATTATCATTGCATGTATAAGGGTATTGCATATAGACATTAGTTTTAAACATGATGTTTTAGTGTGTTTTGAAGGTATTGCACAAACTTTTTGAAAATCTAGTGTATATGAAACCCCTAATGAGAATACTACAAGTTGTGTTTTGAGAATGTTTTCCCCAATGAGGGTATTGCAAACCTATCACATATGTCTAAGGAATATGGAGCTCCTATTCAGTTTAAGCGCATTTAATGGATGTTGTAATCAAGTTCATCAAGCAATTAGGCCTAAATTGAACAATTTGATTTGCTTGTTTTAATGATGTACTTAAACTATGTGAATTACATTTACTAGTATTATGTTTCCATAATTATTTATGTAATTTAACATTAGGGTTTTAGAATTTTGGGTTATGGAAACAACAAACATTTATGATTTTTTGCACCTTTTAAACCTAATTAAAATAAGACCTAATATAAAATTTGAGAGAAATTTGGCATTTGCACATATATGTCACACGACACATTCATTTCCTTTCTTTTTGTCTCAAAGAAAATGGAGAAAGGCTTGCAGTGATACACCAAACAAATAGGTAAAAAACACACCATGGCTTCCATTCATTTGTTTGTTTCATTTAATTAGGGTTCCAAATCAGGGTTAAATTAATGATTATAACTTTTGGACATGTGTAAATAATCATATAATTATTTAAGGTGTTGGCCATTTACCATTATAATTATTTAAGGTTTAGGGCTTAATGTTTATTTGTTTAATGGTATCCATGTTTATCTATTTAGACTTGAGGTTTCATTTAATTTGTGTTTGAATATTTGGCTTCAATAGTGGTTATGTTTATTTTTCTTTTGGAGTCATGTGTACTTGGTTGTTTAAAATTATCATAGTTCATGGCATCAGCATTGAAATTATTTGGGGTTTAATGTTTATTTCTTTAATGACATCCATGTTAAATTATCCATGGATGTGTTTTCATTTAGGGTCCAAACCCCATTGAACATCAGTGGCATCACCCTTTAACATCAATAGTATGATATCCTTTATATATATATATATATATAGGCTTTTACTTAGGGTATTTTGCTCCCCTTGGATATGGATCATCATGGAAGTATTAACTTTCAAAAACATACCACATCTGGACAAAGGAGTATTATGGTTAATGTGTTAATATTGTTGTATGTGGATATTGCACATTTTGATTGAAAGCCCTACATATATTGAATTGATCGTCTATTTATTTATTTATGTTGCATAAGTCTAGATGGCCATAAGATAGTTGCATGGTTTTCTTAACCATTTGTGAACTATCACTTGTTATTTGTTATGATAGTCACTTGTAAGGTAAAAAGGGTTTTGTTGATTATGGTTTAATGGTTTTGTTGATTGGGGTCATTACAATTTGTAAACATGTGAAGGTATTTCATGGGTTTTCACAAGTTGGGGACTTCTACTACATGGTTTTTTCTTGGCAATTCAAAGCATGGGTCGAACTCCATTCTCCCAATCCATCAAAATCCAAAACTTAACAAAGTCACATTTTTCAAATGTTGAATTGGTGTGGAAATATGGGTTTAGGCACATAGACCAAAACAAGGTGATAATTGAAACCTATACATTCCATATGTTTGTGTTTTTGACTTTTTGCAAGGTGAACGAGAGGATATGCAAACTCCAATGGAATGGAACATATAAAAAAATTTGTCCCCTCAAACAAGATGTGTAAAATCTGACAATAAAAAATCACCTCAGACATACTTGGTATGGTTTGACAACCTATAAACCTTTTCCATTAATCACTTTTACAAGCTACGATTAATCGTTTTTATGTCTTTTGATTTGATTCAATGAAAATTATGTTTTGTAAATATGAACATGGTTATGGGCCAAAGGATCACCATAATGACCCCAACCACATGAGGTCAATCAAACATGGTTGTTTGCCCCAATTTTCCTATCAAAAGGTTTTACACATGGCCCAATGTGGTGGAAATCACCTTTTACCATTGGACCCACACTCAAGCCAATGGAGATCCTTTTCATGGTGCATGTGACCCGAGGTCCACATCACAAATGTCATACACTCCACATGTGTCTAACAAGTTGAAAAATTTTATATGGACCCAATTAGGGTTGGGGTGCACCATGAAACAAATCTATGACAAACACAAGGAAATTTGGTGGGTAAGGGTGAATGTGAGTGAGCAAATGATCAAAGATGACTTATTAAAATTCCAAAATATCTCCTACTTGGATTAGAAGCACAAAAGGGGCATTTGGCACTTGCATAAAAACCTAACACTTTTTATTTAATCATGGGTTTGTGTTCATCTTGATGATGTTGGTGAAATGAATGGGATTACACACATGGTCCTTCCATGTCTGACCATCTCATCCTTCCAATAATAATACTTCGAAAGCTAAGACCTTTCGAACACACAAAATCACACAACTTGCAATCACATCCAATGTGGCAGGTGCTATTACTATAGGTAAACATAATCCCTTAGTTTGAACCTATGAACCCGAGGTCAATAACCTCCTCCACAAATCATGGCATATCAAAAAGTATCCCGATGCTAAACAATTGTTAGATTCTCCATAACCATAAGCATCACCCACCTAAACAAAACAATTCATTGTTCACATGCGTAAACCAACATTGAAGGATCGTTGAGACTAATCACAGTCATAACATTGCGTCGAATGGAAGCTAGTAGCTGAAGGTCTTGACCAAATAATAAAAAATATGGTGAAAAGGATGCTAATGAAGCATGTCAACTAAACCTATATCCCATGGCTAACCATGGTAATTACAAGTCCCAATTTTGAATGTAGCATTTTTGAAGGCCATACTTCCACAATGTTCGCTTCACCGTTTGCACCATTCATTTAGCCAACTTGTTTACCTCATGATGATCTCCTGAAGTAGTCTAATGACCTATCAATTTATTTTCACACAAATCTTTGAAATCCCCTCAAAATTTCGTACCTTGGTTGATGAAAATTTCGACTGGAACATTAAACCTATTGAACACTTTGTCCAAAAATGTATATGTAATTCCCTTACTGCTATGATATAGCAAGGGCACAAATTCTAATCACTTGGATAAGTGCTTGATCATAACCAAAACATAGCAATTATGTCACAGTGTCAAACTCAATGGGCCAGCAAAATCCAAGCTCCATCAATAACCCATACCCATAATTGGTAAGGGTTGTAGTTGGGTGTTGGTGTGTTGAATGATGCCCATGCTCAATCACACACCACACACCGAGAAACAAATTGTTGAACCTGTAGTTGCATCCCATGCTACCAATATTATGCCTAGAGCAAATTGTAGGTCCGTTGGATCCCAAAATGACCCAACTCCTCATGAACATGTCGCATAAGGCCTTCACATTACTCTGGGCATGGTACTGCCCATACTTGCCCATCTATGCACACCCGTGATAAGGAATTATCTTCCCATTGGAATTATTTTACTTTATGGACAACATAACCCCGCTCTTTAGGTGTTAATCCCATCGTAATCTCACATGCTTGTAAATATGCCATAACAAGTAAATTTAAATGGATGTGCAAGGCATTGTTACCTCTTGGTTCATCATCATCATTTTGGGAATTCCCACCACCCATGTTGCCCTAGGGTACATCCCCATAACACCCCAACAAAATACACATGTATGTAAAAGCATGCCATCCTTGTACAACCTCCAAATTCACTTCTCCATGCCACTTGGCACCTATGGTATCCTCCTCACTATAACTTGGGTTCCAACATAACCCATTGGGATCCCAATTAACCTTACTAACCTTGTGAACAATATCAAAATTGTACTCATGTAAAATAAGCACCCACTTAACCAACTTGCATGTGAGTCAATATGATTCCATCAAAAATTTCAGGGGCTGGTGATTAGTAACCAAAGTAAATGGGCTACCATATAGATATCATCGGAAAGAAACAAAACCACCCAAACAACGGCAAGGCACTCCCCCTCATAAGAATTTTACTTCGCCTTTGTCTTGTTGTTGGACCGACTAACATACACCACCACAAACTCTTGACCATCATCATCCAATTGGGTAAGCACAACTCCCATCCCTAAGGTATTCCAATCAGTTTGTAATTGAAAAGGACATCTTCGAATGGGTCGCCTCAAAATGGGGGCTGAAAAAAGCCAAGCCTTCAACTCCTAAAATGTCTGCTCCTACTCCTCACCCCAAACACATTCATGGTTGATTTGCGTCAACCTAATTAAAGGTTTAGCAATGTTGTTAAATCCTTTAACAAATTTTCAATAATAATTATAGAAGTTTTTAAAACCCATAACTAGCAAACATCTCTCGGTTGGGGTACTTGTGAAATGGCCTCAACCTTGGCCTTTTGTACTCCTAATCCACTTGGATAAATCATATGACCCAAGTATTCCACTTGTGTCTAGAAAAATTGGCATTTACTTAAATGAAGCTTAAAGTTATGATCCTTAAATCTTCCGAATACCACCTATAAATGATGCATGTGATCCTCTAATGTCAGGCTAAAGATGATAATGTTATCAATGTAGCACTTAACAAAACCAAGTCTTGCCACCACCTAATCCATCACCCTTTGAAATTTTGTAGGGGCATTTTTCAAATTAAATGGCAAAAACTGCCATTGTTACAAACAATCCTTGTCATGATGATGAAAGGTCCCACTCACCATAGGGATCTTGTTGTGCATTCCAAGGTTGGCGCTTACAACTATCGTTATCACCGTACTCACAACACATAACATAAAAGTACCGTAACTAGTACACCACATCCAAACTCAAAGTTATATTCACCTACAAAACATAAGAATCCAAGTACCAACAAAAACTTGAACAAACTCCTTGCATAACAAAAGCACAAGAACACAACAAAACTACGGGGTGTTTCAAGATCCAGAAAACGAGATTCTGATCAAACATCGTCCTTACTTATTTTGAACACCAAAAAATTGGAATCTAGTTCACATTAGAATTAATTCGAGACTGACTTACCCCAAATTACCTACAGTAACTACGATAAAAATATGTAATTACAATAAAACTCCTAACAACTATCATGCACACAAAGGTCAGCACCTACAACTATCGTTGTCACCATATTCACAACACATAACATAAAAATACTTTAATTGGTACACCACATCCAAACCGCCCCCCTATTTGGGGTTGGGCCCCATGGAGTTAGATAACATTATAGAATTATCGCCAATAATCCACCAAGGTGAATCCTTTAGTTCCAAGGTAAAAGGATCATTAGGTTGGGTGCAAATGTGAGCCCCATTGTTAGTCACTTATATGGAATCCTTCACATCCTTAGCCAAAGGTGAGACATCATAGGGAAAAATCTTAGATTAGTCTACTGTGTAATTATGGGAACCAGGTCTAATGGGTGCATCGAAAACAAAACAATTTGCCAACTAGTACTTTATCCAAAGGCAATGTCAAACATGCCATGTGCCATCCTCTTGAACATTATTCACAAACCAACATAGTAGCAACTCTTATGGACTACCCACACAACATACACCAAAATGTCGATTCCCTAAAATGTTGTTTTGATCTTGTCACCTTCCTTCAATGGCAACTAATGGTAGCCAAACCTCAAGTCCAAGGTATTGAAAACCTTGGCATGACTAAGGGCATAAAAAAGCTCCTATGGTAAAAACATGGCATACTTGTGTTAACACATGCACTTGTTGACTGGGCGATAATTTCCACACATACGCCGCTCCATCCAATTACTAAAAATATCCTTCTTGGTTAGCATCAATGTGGTTAAAACATACTCACCTCTCGACAATTCAACCAAACTTTCATTCAACAATTATGTTGTTCAAGCTTAAACCGAGGCCCACTCCAACCTATAAGGTCGTTTGAAAATAGGATTATCATCCTCCAATATAATTCGAACCTCTTGTCCTTGCAACTGTCTGTCCCAATTCTTTCAAATTAAAAACAAAACAACTTACATAATCTTATAATAGTTGTCGTATTTCCAACGTTTCATCTTTAACCACAAGACCAATATTTGATTCCCATGTCTCTACAATCACATGTACCTTGGGCTGAAATGATGGAACATCCTTAGCATTCGAGGTTGAGGGCAAAATTTGTGATTATTATGCAAAAAGTGACGCAACACCATAATGCCTTGGCATCCCCAAATCAAAAACCTCCTTCCCATTACCCATAAATTTGTGATCACATAAATGCCAAGGATGACCCCCCTTCCCCCCCCCTTTTGCATCTACATAGCTGACCCAGATGTAGGTGTAACAAAAGTAGAGAAAGGGCAGGTGGATAGGAAAGACTGTGTAAATCAAACTTGCTAAGCCCAACAAAGGCTAAAGATCCATGTGAAATATGTAAGATCCATAACCTCTCCTAATATCCATCTAGGAGCACTTTCAGAAAGTCCTCGCATGACTATGGTGCCTATGTGAAATCCCATAACTCACTCTCATTCATCAACATTGGGCTCCTCCATCTTGGATGAGTTGGCATCCCAAATCATGCTTGGATTGCCATCCCAAAATGCGTGAAAATGGGGAAAACTCAAAAGAGTAGGTAACATTGTTCAAGGTAAGCCGACCCTATTGATTACAACCAAAGGTGGTCAATCATCATGTTGAACGGGAGAAGAATGTTGTCCTAGATCCAAAATGTCATCCACCAAGCATGTGGGTGACCTCAGAGTGAACTAATATGCGCTTTGAAGCACCTCTAGCATAGCTAGATTAGTCCATAGCCACTGAAAGCGATGGGCATGTGAACCAACTATTGCAACAAGCACCTACATTGGCTCCCCAATCCAAGCCCTAATTTGTTGCCATGTTGCTAATATAGTTAACCAAAAATCCCCCAAAGGTGGGACGATCTCCAACATATATGCATATGAATGTAGCCAAAAGGTTTGTAATATTGCAACACTTGAATCAATTCCCAAAATAACCTTAATCTAGGGTTGAAAAATCCTTGACTTGTGCTAGCCTATGATAAACCCTGACACAACCATCCTAATATGATCGGGTCCACTGGTTTGATCCTATCCAAATCTTGCACCCCTAGCAATGTGATGTTGCTCAATAAGGCATGTTGGTAACTTTAGATTGCCGATGTAGGCAACAATTCAAGATGTTGTCGCAACATCATAATATGGTGCATGGAGGCTTGTTGAGCTTAAGGATCCTTCTCCACATAATAATATTGACAAACCCTGATGCTGAATTAAAGGACCATTGAAAGGCTATAACTAATGCCTCCAGGAAACTCTACTACAGAAATCCCATCCTTAAGAATATGCCACCAAATAACCCTAGAATCCAAAGGTCATAAACCAAGTGGTCCATGCCCTAGATCCATAGGTACGTGTGGACTTGGTGATGGCAAAGTGTGCCAAACCTGATGAACATAATGTTTGGCTAATGTTTTAAGCTTCAACAACGTTCCCCATGATCGTGGAGGATCATGTGATGAGCCGTAAACAAATGCCCCAACCTAAACACCTAACATCTCCAGTTCATGAGCAGGGGGGCTATCCATAGCATGGACATTGCCCTCCAACAAATCAAAACCATGACGAAGCCCTGAAAATCTTGCTAACATCATTGAATTATTGGATTTTCTTGCATGCCCCCCAATGAAGGTAACTCGTAAAAAAACCTTATAACTATTTCTTGTCTACCATCCTGGTCAATAATAAGTAGTTTCCTCCCAAAAATCCAAGGTGATTCCCAAGGGATACAAAATTACCCCCCCAACCAACACATCATATGATTTAGCTTATGTAACCATTGCCTTAACATGGATTGTGGTATAATTTGTAGGTCTGACGGGATTAACCTAAATGATGACCTCATGTTTGGTTATCCCTCAAGCTCTCTTTGACATGCCCATCGATGTCAAAATTTGGTACATGAATGGCTTCAAATCATCATCGATCAACCCTAGTCCCTCCATTGTTGTTTTGCCCAACATTAAAAGTTGAACTCCTAAATCCAATAGTTTCCTCTGGGGTTAGTAATATTGTCCCGAACCTCCCCTCATCTGAAAAACACCTTCTTAATTCCGCACCACCACTACACCGAATATAACCCCTTCTCAAATGATGGGTGGGCATGCTAGAAGCTCTTAGAGTTTGGCTATTGCAACATGCCAAGGTGGTACCACCACAATGAGTGGTTGGCTAACAAGTATCTTGCCAACATGTAATCCATTGACAAGTGGACCCACATGTAGGTCAACAAATAAGTGGTTGACAGGTATGTTGCCAATAGGTATTTAATTGACTAATGGTTCATTAAATAAAACATCTTGGGAATCCTTGATAGGTGTAACCACCATCCCTAGTGTATCCACGCCATCACATAATGTGGTTGCCATCCAAAATACTGTAGTTGGTCAAAAATCAAACATCGCCAAAGTCATAATAGAAAACAATGGTGTCTTGCACACCAACCCAGCCACCTCCGACACACTATTAGATGCCTAAATTCTTGAAGTGGAACCGGACAATCTAATGGTCATAACTGATCCCCTCCTAGACTTAAATGTGTCCATTGAGGTGTGAATTATGTTGGCCAACACAAAGGATTGTGGCAAACAAACTTAGCACTAGGCCTCCCCATGCTAAGGATTTAATCTTTCGTCAGCACCTTAAGGTTCCTACACTCTAACACTTGTTTTAGTAATTGATGCAATTATCGAAATCCTAACCAAGGTTTTGTCATTGATTGCTTCGAAAACATGATCATCAAAAATACTTGATTCGATCTCATTTGGACCCAATGGCCTTAAATATCCAACCCCACAAAAAAATCCAAGGTCAAAACCCTAAGTTAAATAATCACTTGGTGTAGGTGTTGTGGGTTTCATTTATGTCGCCATGCTAGATGCCATACACATCACTAGTGCTTCCAAACATGCAAACTATGCTTCCATGGCATAGGGTTGGTTTGGAGTTGACTTGGTGGCCGACCCTTTATTAGTAGCACCCTTTGCTTTTTGGCCCTTGCCAAAACTTGGGGACTTCCTCACATTTCCCATCTAGGATTGATCTTATCGTAGCTTTGGATGAAGCATGAAGCAATGGTTTACATCATGGCCAGACGCCTTGTAATGGGAGCAAGGTTGGCTGGGATTGGAGTTGGAGATGGTTGCCTGAGGAGGATTAGGACAATCCTTTTGCTGATGTAGCCCACCTCACCTCCAACACTTATTTTTTCCCCCATGTTTAGCAATGTAGGACAAGAAACCCCCACAAGGTTCTTATTTGGGCCCTTTGCCTTTTTGTGGTGCAATCCTCAATGCCTAACCATGTGACTATTGAGTCAATGAAGTAGGAGAAGGTTTTATAGTTTCCTTATTAAACCCTAGGGTAATAATCTTCTCCTCCACCATGTTGAACTCAATGCACTCAAATACTTAGAAAACCAATGCTATCGTGGACTGGGTAGGCTAGGTGAAAACTATGTCTCGCATTTATTGCCTCAAATCCTTTTCTAAGATCCCATACCAAAATTGGATAACTTGGTCCTCTATGACTCCTTTGGTCACATTGATCAACCTTCACATCTGCATGTACACCTTTTACAAACTCTCATGGGGTTAGTGTTGAAATTCTTGCAATGTGTGAAGTTTATCAGTCTTCACACCCTAGTAATTAGTCTAAAACTCTTCAAAAAATTCGGTGACAAGGTTAAATATGGGAAGAACCCGTGCCCTAGTTTGATTGCATGTGTAGAAGGACTCACAACATTCATTATGATAGTGGTTGATGGGGTAGATGTCGACATAACTAGCCAACCCTTGGTGATGGGGTAGGTGGTTGAAATTGCACCCCTCGCCTAGTAAACCCTTCGACAAACCTATCTCCGAAATTCAAATCCCAACACTTATTTGTGATGAAACCTAACCTTAATCTAGGTCTCCCCTGAAAACCCTAAACATGTAACCGTGAATCCTATAACCTTGAAATCATGTAAGCCCATCATGACAAGGATTGTTGCAGTTATATCAATTCAATTAATCTTACAAGGATGTTGACCTATTGCGACTTTCCCTAGCCCAAAATCCCCCAAACTAAAATGGTAACCAAGGTTGTTGCACCTATAAGGCTAGGGCACTTACATCCACAAAAACATTATACGGGGCCAAGCGCGCACTTGGGGCTTTCACAACTATAGAAACAACAAATGTGATTTCACTAGTCATCACTTCGGTCTCATCACCACAATGGGTCTATTAGTCATCAATATGATATCAACCAACAACAAAGACATGCAACCTACCCACCATTAAACCTTAATATCTATGTTTGGGCAAATCAAGGGTCAAACATGACCTATTTAGTAATCAAAGCTGGGTGGTAACCTTGTCCCATACCTAACAATTAACCACACCAATTATAACCTATGGGCTCACTACATGTTGTAATTAGCACATGTGGGAAAGCTTATAGCCTTTTACTTAAATTTTCTTACTTAATAGTATGCACAAATATGTAGGACATCATCACACGAACTTATGCTCATTTTATGATGTAGCCCAAAAACACACAACCTAATTGATTTCCCTACCCTTTGATAAAGAATTGGCAATCCCAAACACAAACACAAGAAACAGGTGCAAAAACCCATAACACAAGGGGGAGGAATTATTTAATACATACACCCCTCCACCTTTATAAGCTCCATTCGGAAACTTACGATAATAATTATGCAACAATTCAAAAGTTGATGAAACGACTTGATGATGCGTCATTGCACCACCTATCAATATTAGAAATACTTATAGATAAGACATTGGTGTGTTGCTCTTGTGTTTTGTGCCCTCTTGCGCACCTCACACCTCCCTACGCCCCTCATGGCACACCACCATAAAAGGACTGGGAAATGACCCTTTGCCAATTTGGCTGAAACCTTTTAAAATGATAGCCTCCTCCACCACAAGAATAATGGTGAAGACTCCCAAAAATAGGAAAATTAGTCTTTAGACTCCCAAAATCACAATCTCCAAAAGTGGTTACATGCCCATTGTTTTGTAGAGCTTGCCAAGTGGAATCTAGTGACGCAATAATCATCAAAATTCGAGCTCGTATGTGGAAATTATGGCCTATTGAAAATCACAAATGGATGAAAAAAAATCAAAAGATTTTTTTTAAAAAGAAAAAGAATGAAAACATTGGATAAAAAAACCTACATCCAAATTATGGATGAAAACCCTTCTACTTGGATGAACCACATTTCATCCAAAAGTATGGATGAAAAAAATTAAAATTAAAATTAAAATGTTGACAGGTTCGGATTAGTGTAAAACTTATGCTCTAGGTTTGGAAATTTGAAAAAAAATGAAAAATAAAAAGGGAGGTCTGGATTGGACCCCCCCCTGACCCTCCTTATCCCAAGCCTCCCCCGGAACTCATGAACCTCCCAACCTGTTGGACCTGGCAAGTTTGGGGGAAGGCTCGGGTGAGCTTGAAGCTCATGGTAATGGCATCAGAAAGCTCCACGCTCCCACCATCACCTCCCTCTTTTTTTTTCTTTTTTTTTCTTCCTTTTCCTTTTTTCCTTCCTTTTTTTTCTCCTTGTTTTTTTCTTTTTTTTCCTCAGGCTGCAACTCCTCCTCCCTTTCTGTTGTTTGTTGCTACTTCCTACTACAATTTCAACAAAAGAAGCAAACATGGCAAGAGCTCCTCTCCCCACGTTTTCTTGCTCCCGCACTGTAACCACAACTATGCTGCCAACAACACGATAACCATGGGTAGCAAGTGCCCCTATTTTTCCCTACGAATTGGTGTCAACAAGTCAGGAATGATGGCGGTGGTGGTTTTACCTGCCATTCTCACTAGAGATGACATAGGAAATTTTAAAAAAAAAACACACAAGAGAAAGACATTAAGGGGGGCCTTATAACAGTAATAGGGCCTTCCTTGCTTGTTGTGACATTTTTTCCTCTCTTTTCAACTCCAAGGTACTCAAGCCCTATTTGGGGTTCAAGTCCTCATGGAGTTTTACACCCAAAAAAAAGTGCAAAACACCATTCTCATCAAGCGAACTTCTTCAATTCAAGAAGTAGACCAAGATCCACGAACAAACGACATTTGCAACCTGAGCAAAAATCCTACAAAACCAACTTGTAACATAGAAATCAAAACAAACAACACAACACTTGTTTTTAACCCAAAATTGAATGCCAAACAATTTTAACTTAATTGCAACACAAAAACAATTAGTTATAGTTTTTTAGATTTCAAAGTTCTATTCATTTGTAAAACACAAGAATCCAAGTACCAACAACAACTTCAACAAACTCCTTGCATAACAAGAACACAATAGAAGACAACAAAGTTACGATGTGCTTCAAAATCCAAGAAATTGGATTCTGATCACACACCATTGTTACTTATTTTGAACACCAAAAAGCTGGAATCCAATTCACACTAGAACTAGTTCCAAATTTACTTACCCCAAATTACCTATAGTATTTAGGATAAAAATATGTAACTACAGTATGAGGCTCGTAAAACATGATCATGCATGATATCATTAATAAAGGAGAGGAAAAAATCTTTGATCAAAATCAACTCGGCAATGAATGTGTGGAAGACTTGGTACATCAAAATGTGTGGTTGTAATTTATAGGTCAAGGAAAAGGAAGGAAAGGCATAAAGTAATGGTTTAGAATCATGGTCACGTAAAACCTTAAGATCAATGAAAAAAAAAATTTAAGTAAAATTTGTTGAAGGGGAAATGAGAAGAGGTGAAAATGATGTTTTTCTTCTTCTTTCAAAGGCCACCAAGATTAGAACCTTTCAAGGGCCACCAAACACTGGAACCTTCCATACGCCATTGAATTAGGGTCTTCCTTCACAACCTTCCTTCTCCTTCTCTTTAAAGATGTGAATTTGGATCATTTTGGGCTTTCATTTCCGAACATAATTTTCGATTTGAATATTTGAAAACTTGTTCTTACAACTTCCCTTGGGAGGAAAAGAGTGATTAATCTTAGTAGATTGTGGAAAGAGGGAGAATAAATTGGATGATAACAGTACCTTTGAAAAAATGGAAGTGAGTAGGGGTAATTTTGGGAGCTTAAAATTTTAGAAAAATGTCATAATACCTTTTGAATTTTGTGGCATAACTTTTTTTTTATTTAGGTGCAGAGCTTGAGATTTGGTAAGCAGGTGCACATGTAGTTAGCTTTCCAATGAACTAATGCAAACTATATTTGAATAAATTATGTGATGGTAACAATGTTTTAAGTGACTAAAGGTCTATTGTCAAGTTGAGCTTTCTACTTTCGTGAAAGCTTCTTGGGTTCTATGGCACAACTTTTTATTAATTTGGGTACAAAGTTTGAAATTTGGTAAGAAGGTGCGCCTTTGTAGCTAGCTTTTCAATGAACTAATGCAAATTAGATTTGGATAATCTATGTGATATGAACAATGTTTTGAGTGATTAAAGGTCTGTTGTCAAGTTGAATTTTTTACTTTCATGAAACCTTCTCGGGTTCTATGGCACAACTTTTTACTAATTTGGGTGCAGAACTTGAAATTTGGTTATCAAGTGTGCTTTGTAGCTAACTTTTCAATGAACTAATGCAAGCTAGATTTGGATAACATAAGTGATAGGAACATTGTTTTGAATGACTAAAGGTTTGTTGTCAAGTTGAGCATAGTGTCAAATCCTTAAAAGTTAGTTTAGGTGGGTGACAATTTAACATAAAATTCTAAAATTTGGAATGTTTGAACTTAGAAAATATATCTATCAATTCCAAATCATAAATGATGCATAAGAGGTAAACTATTTGTTTTCAACTACAAATGTAATTTAATATATAAATATATACTTTGCATTTTTCTTTCACCAATAACATATGTACATTCGAATATAATCATTTTTTGAACTAAGGATAGATGGATATGAAGTTGTCTCATAGGGAATGTTATGCAAAAACTTGCCTTGGGTGAACTAACATATGCATTTGTAGTTGGTACCTTAATAAAAATCTCCAAATTCATTTAAATTATTTTGAATTATTTTAAATATCCGATCAATAAACTAAATTAGGGTCTTTGAGTTCAAATTTAACATTTTTCCGACTTAATATGGTCACTAGGGTAAAACCACCCATCATCGAACACATACCCATCACTAAACATTTTCCAATGTTTTACTCATTACTTAACCAAATTGAATGACTTTTGTCTCATTGGATGTGCAAACTCAAGGCCTACAAATGTTTTTGGAATGTCCAAGGTAAAAGAACAATGCAAAGAACACAAGGAGAAGATGAATGATATTTTGCTTCAAAAGTTTTGAAAAAATAACTTTACACCCTTCAATAGTTCCAGCCTCATATTTTCATCATTTTTAGTTTGTTTTGAGTGATTTAAAACCTGATGCATGTGTTAGCTAAGGTTATATAAAGTGTTTTCATATTCCAAAAGCAAAGATACAACAATGAAAATTTTTAAACTTGATATCTAAATTTGTTTTAAACTTTAAACCCATCACCAAACATTGAGCCCCCTTACACAAAACACCCCATAACTTCTCCATTCTTTTACTGCCAACATTAATATGCATTTATGCCTACATCAAAGTTAGGTGTTGTTTTGAGTCCACTTCCATAGTGGATGCCATTTGCTCAATGTTTCGTGATTGATTTTGCAAATAATTCATTTTCATCCAAACCTTTTCTAACAAAGACGATGTAGATGGTGGGCCTAATGCTCATTAAGCCCATGTGATGGAACTTCCAAATTTGCATTCACAGAAAGAGGACCATATGCAAGTGTAGATGTAGGATTAGATGGGGTTAATGTATTAATACCTTTGATTAAGGATTGTCAGTGTTTCAAGACATTACACATGGCATGGAAGTTTGTTGATTTCAAACATGTTAACATTATTTCATTCTATAATACAATTCTATCTAAACCTTCCTCATTTGATGTCTTTGTTTTCAATTCCCATAATGTTTCTTGCAACTTTTTTCAAGGTTTCCTCTTGGAATTCAAAATTTGGATAATACATTTCATGTGTTGCACACACAACCTTCCACATTATGAAAGGAATAAACTATGTTACCTTGGTCTTATCCTCCTAAAAATAACAAAATGGCAATTACAAATAACAAACATGGTGTTTAATTGAACAAAATTGATAATTTGTTAATTTTTTACTTTTACCACAATGTCTTTCCTAGTACATGAATACTCAAGAATTATTTTTTGTGTTGAGAGCTTTCCACCCCAACATAAACAAACTCATCCATTTTTGAATTTCACACATAAACATCCCCACAAACCTATTTTTAAACCTACCACACAAATGTTAGAAAACAAATATGTAATATAATGCAAGTTAAAGGTGATTTCAAAGCTAAATCTTGCCTTTCTAGACATGTTGCATACTTCTCTTTTAGTTTATCTTTGTGTCTCTATGTCTCAATTTCATTTTTGTCATCATTTTTTTCTTTGATTATGTTTTAAACATATTTCATTTATGTGTATGTTTTTGCCATATTCTAGCTTTTGTCCAAGCTTTTCCAAACACCATAGGTGATTAGATCTAATCATTAAGGTAGTTGGGATAAGCAAAAACATCATTAGGTTTAAATAAAATTTGCATCAATAAGTTTTGCTTTTGTGATCTTATTTAGGGTATTGAAAGATTAAAGTGGATAAAATGAATAGAAACTCCTAGACTAGCAAGAAAATAATCATCTAAATTGATCAAGAAAAGTAACAATAGCCTTACCTCAAATTTTATCAACAAAATCCCCATATGTGATTTGGGTCAAAGTGTTGAAGTATTAGAATTTAAATAAAACAAATAGAAACCATCAAATTAACATGAGGACAATGTTCAAAATTGATCAAGAGAAGCAACAACAACCTTGAATCAAACATGAATTTAGATTTATGATATAGGTTAAAGTGTTAAAGTTTTAAGGTTTAGATGAGATGAAAAGAATTTGCAAGATTAGCATGAAAAAAATCATCAATATTGATCAATAAAAACAACAACCTTTAATCAAATTTTATCAACAAAATCCCCATATGTGATATGGGTTAAGGTGTTGAAATATAAGGTCAAATGGGATGAGCAAAAATTACCATATTAACACCTAAATAATCATCAAAATCAATCTAGAGAATCAACATGTGCCTTGGACTAAATCTTATCAACAAAATCTACATTTGTGACCTTGATTCAACTAGAGTATTAGGGTTTGGATTGGATGAACAAAAAATACCAACCCAACATGAAGACAATAATCAAAACTCATAAAGAAAAGCAATAATAGCCTTGGATCAAATCTAATCAACAAAATGGACATTTGTGATTTTAATAATCTTCAAATATTAAGGTTTAGATGGGGTGAACAAAAAATACTATATCACCATGAAAACAATTAGCAAAAACCAATTTAAATATTAACAACAATATATAAATGATCACCATAAACATCAAGATGGGTGGTTACAAAATTGGATCAAGGATGAATTTGCATGCAATTTAAATCAATTGGTCTTTTTTATTAATCTCAATGAAACCATGCCTACATGTTAAAACACCTAACAAGGTACATACATTTATAAAATCCAAAAGCAAAAAAATACATCCATGTTCCAATTGTAAATGTTGGGAATTTTTCATGTCCCAAATTATCAAAAACCTAAACCCTTTAAACCTTTTATTGTTTACATTCCAAACCTCATTTCCATTAGCCAAGAAAAAAATGGTCATCAAACATGACCAAAAACATATCTAAAAACCACATTTCAAATTTTATGCAGTTTTAAAAAGAGGATCTATGGAGCCCTTTTCAAATATCATTTCCTAGTGATTGTAATTGTTGGTTTTGATGATTTCAAAGGCATTCCATCATATAGTTTCTAGTGTTGGTCAGTTTGGGTTCAAGTTTAAGATTCAGACCCGGTGGATTTAAATGGAGTAAGAGTCACCATGGAACTAAACTTGTTGAGTTTAAATTGAACTAGACTTGCCATGGAACTAGACCTTCTAGGGTTTAAATGGAATAATTCATGTTTAAGACTTTGACCCATAGGGTTTTAAAAATGTTTGACTTGGTCTAGGTCATAGGGGCTAAGATCCTAGTTTAGATAGGAATTAAGATTTCATTTTTACCTTATAGCCTTACAATTAACAAGAAATGTAGTAGTTGTAGTGAAATCCCATACGCATATAATGTTCTTTTGTTGCATATAATTGGAATTTAAGGTTCAACAACTTTGCAAATGGTTGTATTGAAACATAACCCAATTATGATTGTTTACATTCTAACAAGCTCGCAATTTTGGATGTGGAAACAATTGACAAACATATTTCGTTTTATTGGTGAAATATTTACACTAGAATCAGGCCCAGGTTGAACTTGAAATTGAAAGGGCCTTATAAAAGTTATACCCATTAAACCCAAAACCAATAGTCTAAAACTTTGGACTTGGATCTGAAAGCGATGGGTTTTAAATTTTGAAAATAACCCTAGAGCCGAAACCAAAGGGTCTTGCATATTGGAAAAATAATTGGACCCAAACCTTTTGGAATCGACTAAAAACCAAAAATCAGCCAACACTAATTGTTTTCCCACAACAATGGACCATTCCTTGCTTTCTTAGTGAAGGTGCCAAAGCTTGGAGGGATTAGTTAACAACAAGCGTGGCAAAATGTGTTCAATCATGTTTGGGAGGTGCAACAAAATAACATTATATGCATATGGGATTTCAATTTTGAGGCTTCAATTTGAGAATTGAAAGCACAAATTATCAAAAGATTGAGATTTTGGGCTTGGCTATAATTGAAGTTGCTTTAAGGATTGTGTTAGAAATTGACCAATTACCAATTGCACTAACTCACGCACCTTGTAGCAAATAATGGAGAAAAACCACATTGAAAATAAAAAGGACTATCACAATGTGAGATGATGGCATTGACAATCTCAAAAAAACATCTTCATGCTCCCACATTGACTGTGTAAACAACATTGGAGTGTCATTTTGAAAAGAACAACCTTAAATCTTGTAAACATTCACTTACCTAAAACCTCACCTTATTGTGATGGTTTTGGTCATGGAACTTTTTTTTGTTTATTTTCCAAATGCAAATAAACTATGTGGTTGTTGTTTTTCCCCAAACACAAATCTCCAAGTTTTGACACAATTAAGATGGCTCCAAACACAAAGCCTACATTATCTTTATCTCATGAGTTAACTTGAAACTTACATTGTTTATGTTTTTTTCTCCAAGTGCAAAGGCCAAGAATGTCTTTGCCATTGCTCTCCACACTCTCCTACAATGGTTCCTAACTTAAACCATTACATTCAAAAGTTTTCAACTCTTTTACCTCCATTAGCTTCAACGGTAAGTTGTCATCTAAGTCATTTACAATGCAAGGAACCCAACGTTCTTCTTCTAGTACAAGCGCACATGTCAAAACTCTTGCAAAAGTTCACATAAACTATATAGATGAAAAGCCCACACACCCTCCACACATGGGAGAAGTCTTAACATGACAAGTTTTGACACAACACAAAACACAAGATATTGAACAAAATTGGTTTCATCTTGGGGTTTAAGAGCAAGAATGTGTTTCATCCTATGTTATTTTCCATTCATGTGATCTCCTTGTGACTTTTTTCTTATGCATTAGTTTCATCCAAACCTAGGGTTCTCATCTTGTGTCCTATCTATTTTACAAATAACTTTAATATATATATTTCTTTGCAATTATATGATGCCCATATAATCATTAAAGCAGTTGGCTACTCGAACTTGTATCCACAAATTGAGTTGAAATATACCATTGTTTTTCCATCAAAACATGGCATCACATTTTGAGAAAAATAAATAAAATGAATACAAGCTTTAAAAGTTAATTCTAAAATTAAAGATGATTTCCTTTAAGTAACCCAAACCTTTTTAAACAAAAATTTAAAAATTTAAAAAAAAATGAAAAATTGACTTTGCTCCTCTCCTCACAAGAGTTCTTATTCATTCTACTAACTTCTCAAACTAGGAGACTAGGAGTTTGATACCTTGTTCACACTACTAGCTTCTAACACAAGGGATACAACTTGTTTCATAGTTTTGTTCACACTACTAGATTCTGGCTGTAGGACACAGGTGTATTACAGGTCGTCTGTGTTCACACTATTAGCTTGTGCCAGGAGGACAGAGGTGTTTTACATGTTGTCCAGATTCACACTATTAGCCTCTGGTAGTAGGACACATGTGTTTTACAGGTTTGTCCACGTTCACACTACTAGCTTTAAGCAGTATCTCACATTTGTTCTATAGGTTATTCATGCTCACTACTAGCTTTTGGTCGTAGGACAAAAATCTTTTACTGCTTGTTCGCGTTCACACTACCAACTTCTGGCTATAGGACACAGGTGTTTTATTGGCTGTTTGTGTTCACACTACTACGTCTTACTGAGACTAAGACAGCAAGTGTCTTCTACGACCTTTTTTCACACTACAATTTCTGACACCTGAACATTATGTGTAACGATCCCATTCCTCGCTCACACTACAACGTCTAACACCTAGACAATACGTCAAAAATTCTCATTCCCCATTCACACCACAAAGTCTGCCACTTGAATAGTAGGTGAAAGTATCTCATTCTCCGTTCACACTAATATGTTTAACACTTGGACAAGTAGTCCCAGTATCTCATTCCCTGTTCCCACTTATTAACGTCTGACACATGGACAATAGGTGAAAGATCTTATTCCCCGGTCACAGTACTACGTCTGACACCTCGACAGTAAGTAAACTGATCTTATTCCCCATTCACACTACTGCGTCTGACACCTCGACAGTACGTATAATGATCTTATTCTCCGTTCACACCACTACGTCTGATCAACTTGGACAGTGGGTGAGCAACCAATAAGAGGAGAAGAGGGAAGGAAATGTGACTATGGACGGTGTGAAACCGCCGAGAACTCCCCGAAAGGCAGGGTTTGTTTCTCCAAGAGCTTCTTCTTCTTCGTAGCTGTCTCTTCCTCCCAGTTGTCGTAGCTGTTGCTCTCCTGCTCCTGCTGCTACTATTGTTGCATGGACGCATTGAGATTTGCAGCTTCGTTTTTGCTGCTGCACCTGAGACTTGACGGACTTGAAGTTGTTACTACTGTTTCCATATGGCCTCCAAGAGAATTCTGAAGGAGTTGAAAGATCTTCAAAAGGACCCGCCTACATCATGCAGTGCCGGTTGCTCATCCTCCTTCCTTTTACCCCCCTCATCCCAATCTCTCGCCACTCTTTTTGTTGTTCTGAAAGTATTTATTTTCCTGTATGTAATCTTTTGTCTTGATAGTTGAAGAAATGCTCGTATCTGATCACCTTGTGACTGCGTGATATGGCGAAGAGTTTGTGACTGTGTAGAGAATGCCTTTTGCATGGTGCTGCATTGTCTAGGGTTTAGTTAGTTCAAAATCCTTATGTATGTTTTGCTCTCTTCTGTCTTCAGTCGTTTGTGACTGTGCTTTAGGCAGGAGTTATCATGGCACATCATCAACCAAGCTTGTTTTGCTAGGGTTTAGTTCACAATGCTTATGTATTTGTGGTCTCTTCTTTCTTCTTTGTTTTGTGATTTGTGCTTTGAGCTGCCATTACGGAACATCATCAACCAAGCTTTGTTTCAGGATGGCTTGATGAGGACAGCATTATGCTCTCCTTTGACTCTTGCTGAACAGGACTATATTTCATGTTCTAGTATTGGTTTTTTTCTTCTTCTCTATATTCTGGTTATATCTGTAATGATCTCTTGGTAGAACAGCACCTTAACTTAATACATTTGACCTCCTTCATGCACACATAAAGAATGCCAGGGTCTTCTAAGAGCATTTTGTGTGAGTGCTTTTGCATTCATTGCTAATTGTGGCTTTTGGTCCTTTGGGCAGAAAGGACTAGTCTAGTGTTTCAGTCAGTCTCTGTTTTTCATACCATTGCTCTCACTGAAGTTCTGTGAAACTGATGTTTTCTTGATGGTTGTGGGGGGTGTGACAGGTCCTGTGGCAGAAGATATGTTCCATTGGCAAGCAACAATCATGGGCCCACCTGATAGTCCCTATGCTGGAGGTGTATTTTTGGTTACAATTCATTTTCCTCCAGACTACCCCTTCAAGCCCCCTAAGGTTTGTCCTTCAATCTAGAGATGGAAATGTCTGTTAGTACTCTTCCCCCAGACTACCCCTCCATGCTTCATAAGGTTTGTCCTTTAATCTACAGATGGAAATGTCTGTTAATACTCTTCTCCCAGATTACCTCTCCATGCTCCATAAGGTTTGTCCTGTAATCTAGAGATGGAAAATGTCTGTGCATACTCTTCTCAGTGTCTAGTCAATGGGTACAATGAACCACATATCCAAAACATATGGAAAGGATCTGACTTTACCACATATCTATGAAATTGCAGAGAATTTCCCACAACAGTCAGTTTGAAGGCAACATGACAATGAGTGCAGTCATAACATTATGAGGGTGGGTAGGTGCTAGGGGAAATTGTGTCAGGTTCAAGGTTGAAGGACATCCAGGTGGCCCATTTTAGGTCACAATTCCATGTGAAGTCCATATGACCAAGTTGTTACCCACAGAGATGTATTCATTTTGTTCTTGGTTCCTTGGAACTGTACAGGTGGCATTTAGAACAAAGGTGTTTCATCCTAATATCAATAGCAATGGAAGTATTTGCTTGGATATCCTCAAGGAGCAATGGAGTCCAGCATTGACAATTTCTAAGGTTCTTTGCTCATCCTCATCCATGTTGGTGTGCATTTCAGATGGTTGTTAGTATTCAATCCCCAACCACTTTTAAATAGGTGTATCAACAGTGAGCATTGCTGGTCACTGGTGTACTTCCAGAGTTGTTATTCCAACATTTGTACCTGGAGTGTCCCTATGCAATTTTCAATAGGGTTTCTTCCAGTTTTTTAATGTAGGAGTAAGTACTTTGTTATGGGATTGTTGGAATTTGGATGGATCAACAGGAATATTGGACTTCATGTTCCTTATGGGCTCTCTAATGTGTTTGGAAAGCCCTGTTCTGGATTTGTGCTGGTTAGTTGGCACATTTCAGTTCAAGTGCATATTTCTGAAATACTTTTCTCTTACCACTTAGCATGCAAATTTGGTATGAACTTTGTGCTTAACCCTGAACCTTGTATTCTAATCCTATTTTTACTGGCTGACCTGGACCTCTGAAGTTTTGCTTGGTTTTTGATGTTTGAGATGTGGAAATTAACAAGTCTTGATATGTGGGGCAGGTCTTGCTCTCAATATGCTCACTGTTGACTGACCCCAATCCTGATGATCCACTTGTACCCGAAATCGCTCATATGTACAAGACTGACAGGGCCAAATATGAAGCCACAGCACGGAATTGGAGCCAGAAGTATGCCATGGGTTAGATATTCTGCAGTTGGCTGTTATGGCATTTATGAGCAAGAAATTATATATTGAGTGAAGTTGGGGTTCAGATAGAGCTTCACATTCTGAGATATTCTTTGGGTAAGATGTATGGCGATGGTGCTGTTTGAAAGCAACATTTTGTTCTAAGACACTCTGTCTTCTCTCACAATGGTGTTCTTTCTTTCTGTCCACTTGTGCTTGTTATGGCTGAAACAGTGGAATCTGTCACTTGCAAGCAACGTGTTTTCAGGTATATATTTGACTGGCATTATGAATATATCACCACTCGTAACCCTTTCCAGGTTTTGCATATTATCTGGTTATGGTTGTTATGGGGGACAATTGCATGTGTTTTCATGTCTGGTTCCGGATGTGTCCTTTTATTTGGGGATATGTCACTTTGTGCTTCTCTGACATAGGCAGATTTCTGCTGCCTTCTTGTCAAACCTCAGACTACTGGTTTACACTTCCTCGTGGAACTCCTTTCTTGCCCGAGGTGTGTATAAAAGACAATAAGTTTGGGGAAACTGCTGATGCACTGAGACTGGAACAGCAAAAATGTTTTCTAACCCAGGTCATCAGCTGCAGTGAGGAAAAGTAAATTGCAATGGTTTCTTGGTTGATCACACATTTGTTTGAGGGTTAGTAGTAGTTGATTTTGAAGTCGGTTTGCAAATCTAGTTATTTATTTATTATTATTATTATTTTAAACTTATATTATTGAGCCATTGAGCATATCGTGGTATAGCAATTATATATTTAAGAGCTAGTTACAAAAATTTTGGTGACGGGTCAATCAATAAGGGTCCTTCAAAAAACAAAAGGTGTGAGTGCAGCCCCGAACTAATTAATATGAATCACACTATGTACCTAGAAAGGATATTAATACTAAATGAGGATGTTTTATGTATGTGAAAGGAATACATGTATATAAATATATTGTTGCTTCCTAATAATTAAATATGCTTGTTGACTTGGATCCATCATTGTATGGGTAAGGATTTCTTTCCATTGAATAGTTGCATCTATCAACCTTTTCATTATTGGAATTTTTTTTTGGTCAAAATAATGAATTTAAAAATAAAATATTTGAAATTAAAGTGAATGTGGGGTGATTGAATTTCTAGAATGAAGGAAAAACACAAATTGTCAGATTTTTATATTTGGTTTTTAGTGTGTGCCCATAAATATGGAAAGGTTGATTAGAGTTATGTATTTCATATTTGGTTTATAAATAACCACCCCAATTGAGTTTTGTCCTACAATGTTTTTGTTCCATCAAACCTAAAGTGAATATTTAGGTGAAGTAATTGAGATCCATAACCCGTCCCAAAATTCACTTACAAGCTTCTTCTAAAATACTTAATATGGTCATAGTGTTAGTCTAAAACCTCATGGTTCAATTTTTTTTCATTTGCAATGAGCTTTTCCATATGGATGAATTGGAGTCCCAAATCATCTTTGGGTTTTGATCGTAAACTACATAAAAACGGCAAAAATTCAAAAACATTGATAGGGTTGTTTATGCAAGGGCAACCCTATTAACCATAGTCAAAGATGGTATGTCATCATGGTGAATTGCACATGATTAATGTCTTAAATTCAATATGTCATCACCAAGCATATGGGTGACCTCAAAATGAACTTATATGTTTGTTGGGTCATCTTTAGTGTTATTAGGTTAATTCACATTCAGTAAAATTGATGGGCATGAACTAATTATTGTAGGATCTACTTACATTGGTTCACCAATTCAAGCCCAAATTTGTTGTCATGTTGCCAACATAACTAGTCAAATATCTTCCAACGTTGGAATATTTTCTAGCAAATACACATATTAGTGCATCTATTTGGTCTACAAATAGTATAGAACATGAATTAATTTTTAGAAAAATGATTACTTGGGATTTGAAAGGCCATAACATGTGCCAACCTATGAAAGACCTTAACATGACCATCTTGAAATGATCAAATCAACCCACTCAATCCTATCCAAATCTTGTGTCCTTAATAATGTGATATTGTTTGGCAAAGAACGTTAGTAACCTTGTACAACCAATGTGTGCAACAAAATGAAGTATTGTTGTTGCAACTTCATAACATGACACATGGAGGCCTACCTAGCCCATGGCTCCTTCTCTACATAAGTATCACCTAATTAGGATCTTGCACTAGAATATTGTGGCTAGACTTGAGCTAATGTGTCAAAACAACTCCAAAACCAATATTTGAAAATGGTAAAAAATAAACCCATTTCTTCTTTGGAAGATTTTGTTTTGATAATACTAATAAGTAAATAATAATAATAATTTGGAAATCAACATTAAATGCAAATGTTAAGTTGATTTGAAAGAAAGTCAGATTTATGATTTTTAGGCCTCCTTTCATGTATGTTTTGAAAGCCATTTATCACGCTATAAGCCACATGCACATGTCCCAACTTTTTTTTTTTAAATCCATTTTTTTTTTTCAAATATGTATCATTTGATAACTAGATGTTCTAAAACATCTCCTTAAACAAATATAGATGTCTACCACTTTGAACCTTCAATATAAATCACACCCTCTTGATCATACTAACAACTGACACCTATTATAAATCTTTTTACATATGTTATATTTTAAGTTTAGAAATAGGTTTGTTATTAAGACATATCATATATTAATTATAGTTGGATTTTGAGAATTAAGAAAACCTATTATATAATAAACCAAATTATGATTTTCCCCCAACAACCAACATATATTTTTACACGTGAAACTTTGTAATAGAAAAAAAAGTGAACGCCCTAAGGGATTTATTTTTTCGAATTGTCATAATATGTTATTGACGTTTAGTTTTTATCAACCAAAGATTAAATTGTGTAAAAAGACAACATTAAATGGCAAGGTTATGAACCAAGGTAACATGCATGTTAGTTTTACCAATGATTTCCTTAAATGTTTGTGTAAGAGTAACAAAGTAATTTTCAACTACATTCAAATCCTTATTGTTTCTGATTGTAATTTCTTTTCAAGTATCAAATTATCTCTTTTTTAGTGGAAGCTAATCATTATCCAACTCAACAATGGATACCCCTTATCTCAAAGGGGATATGGGGGCCTATTTCCTTGGCATGGAATTCCTCAAGTGGATAAAATAAAAAATTTATATTGCATTTTTTTTTGTAAAATGCGGACCTTTTAAAGTCCTTTAATCATTCACAAAATTGGGAAGTTTTATAAATACATCTATAAATTGCTTGTTTGAGTATATTATCGTTTGTAAAACAAGCTTGTGACATCATGTGTTGTGATAACCTATAGTAGTAGTCTTTTGCATATGCACTAAAAAGTTTAACAATATTCAAAAAATGTGTAACATTAATTGTTCCTTGTTTGCTTGGTAATCCACACCAACGTTTGAAGTTTATCAACACAATGTTCATCCAATTTCTAGTGGACTAGATGATAAGGCCTTCGAGGACTATGTTTATTACGTGAATGAACTCCTAAAGCACCAATCCAAATGTGAAACAACCAATTGCAAACATTGCCAAACAAATGAACATTACTCACCTCTTGTGCAAGCTCATAAACTGCAAAAGCACATTGAACTTCTCAAGGACTATTACCTTATACTTTGTATCATGGGTTTCCCCCATATGTGGTTGGACTTGGATTGAACGTCAAAGAGAATTCATTTCAACATTTGGTATCCAATGTTTGTCATTATAAATCATCATCAAAAAAACATAAAAATCACATTGTGGTCCTTGGCTTGACCCAATGGCCAAGGTGAGAAGCAAAGTTGCACATCATGAATCATGAATCGAGAGAAATCTCCATAATTTATAGCAACATATTCCTATTCATTGAACTATTTTCAATCAAGTGAACCAATTTTTTAACATGGGTAACAACATGTTTGTAAGTGTTGCTTTTGAAAACCAATTTATCAATATTAGAAGAACTCTTATTTAAAGAGCTATTCACCATCCCATAATTCCCAAGTGTTATGGATTATTATTGAAGATCACATTACAACAAAATTAAAACAAGAATTCACTCCAAGAAACACAAGATATTATAAAAAAAAAGAAATTACCATGAAAATATTCTCTACATCATTTGCATTGCTACAAACTACCAACTGCAAAACTAAAAATTGCTAAATACAAATTATTATTATTATTATTATTGATTACTATGCAAAACAATATATTGCTACAAAAATATTAATAGAAGGAGATTAGAGGGCATAATGTTTGTGATACTACAAACTACCAATTGCAAAACTACAATGAAATGTTACAAATTGTTGAATGTGTAATTAGTTACAAATTCATCATTATGAAAGAAACATTGCGATTCACGCTAGTTAGACATTAGTTAGATGACACAACTACATGGCAATATAAAAATACATAACACCAAAATTAAGTTTAATCAGGAGGAGGGATTGAAATGACATAACAAGAATGTTAAATCACTAACACCATAATCAAACATAGCTTTTCATTTAACAACTTACGAAAAACCTTTTTGTTTTTTTTGGCTAGTTATATATAGCCAAAAAAAAGAATTTGAAAATAAAAAGTGGTAGAATCAAGTGTTTTTTGAGATTTTCAAAAGCTAAAATTTCAACCAATCTTTTTTTTTTGTAAATCGAAAAAATAAAATATACAAGGTTCAAATAGGTAGCCAAAAATATAGAAAGGACAATAAATTTCTATTATTTTCATATTTAGCTTATAGCCAAGATTGATTAAAACCTTCCTATGATTGATTGCCATTTTGACTTAAGTGGATACTATCACAAAATTGACCCTTAAAAATAATAAATAAATAATAAATAATTAATTAAAATTATTAAGAAAAAACTTTGGTTCAAATTACAAATTGTGAATGGGTTAGTGATAAGTATGGAACCCATGAACGTCGGTGTGAAAGAAAGGAAAAAAATAATGATCACGTTACTGCTAGTTAGTAGGTACTAGGTACGTGGGCTGGGTGGGTGGGGGGGTGTGTAGGTACCTGCACCTTTTACTTACTGGTCCTGGTGCATTTGGTCATCACGCGGTTTCGGGATCCGACGGCCATGGCGCTCGCACGCGCTGTTTCCTGCTATGGACCACGACCACGACGCAGTCCGTGCGGGCCCGCTCGATCGCGCGCGCGCACCAGTCTCTCCTCTTGCGTGCGAAAGACCTCCCGCACGGCGTACCAACAATCGGTAATAGGCGAGCAGCCCGGTTTTAAGAGGAGAGAAAGAAGAAGCGAGAGAGGACGAGGACCAGGGCCAGGACGGCAACAACAAGGAGACGCCATCCTTGTGCGGATTCGGCGATTTGGAGATTTGTGGAGCTTGTAGAAGAAGAAGAAGAAGAAGAAGAAGAGTAGGAGAAAACAGGACAGCAAGAACAAGAAGAAGCGGAAAAAGGGAGAAGGGAGAAGACGGTGAAGAAGACGGTGAAGAAGGCGGAGAATCAACGGCACCTGCCTGTGGATCCCGACGAACGAGAGGAGATTTGGCTCCATAGTTTGTGGGGGCGTTGTTTCTTTTTTTTTATCGAGGAGAGCTTCTTTCGGCGGAGGGAGGAAAACTTGGAGCGGCTGTCTGTCTGTCTGTCGTTATAGCGCCTGTTTTTATGGCTTCCAAAAGGATTCTCAAGGAGTTGAAAGATCTGCAAAGGGATCCACCTACATCATGCAGTGCCGGTGAGGAGGCCATGTTTTTTTCTTCATTTCTTCTTCTTCTTTTGACCGTTTTTTCTTTCTCTTAACAACAGCGAGCGCGCCACGCTCTGTGCATCGCTTCTTTGCTATCCATTCATGCCGTTTGCTATGTGGCTTCTTCTTTGGTATGCCGTTTTGATGGTTCTCAATGATTTGGTGATGATGCTCAAGGTTACATCTGATGATGCTCTAGACTGGAAAAGTTATTTGCTATTTATTATCATCAAGAGCAGGGCCGTGAGTTCTTCCACACATAGTATTATCCTCCTCTTCCTCTTCTTTCTTTCTTTCTTTCTTTGCTTGTACATGCTGTGTGTTGAGTGCTTGCAAACATCATGTCCGAATTTTCTTCCTGTTGCTATTCATGGTGAAGGTGCGGAAGCTCTCGACACCTTCCTTGTGAGTAACAACTCTCATAAGGTTATGACTGCCACTCATTGCTGTGTTACCTTCCTGCCCTCCCTCCTGTTGTTGTTGAGGAGATTTCTCTCCCAATTTCTCATGAATATTCTATGTGCAGGAGGCCTCAACCACTACCCTTTTCTGTATGCCTCTCTATGTCTATGCCTTTGCCTTACATGCTTGCTTTTACAGGGACAAGCAAAAATCAAAATGAAGCTTGTTGAAGCTTGAATGAGGGTACTGTTGACGCTTGTTACATTAGCTGGGTCTCTTGAGTTCTAGCCAATATCATGACAAGAGTCTCTTTGTTGCACTTCCAGAAATGAAACAGAAACTCAGGACACAGTATTTTGGCTTATTTTTGTGTACTTATCTACACCTGTCATCATCAGAAAGTTGATGAAGTGTATGGGTAGTCATGGCAGCTCATCACTGCTGTTTGTTTGTGATGTTTGTGATGAGGGTGATGGTCTGGCACTTTGTGAGGGGCCAACTTTTCTAATGTTTTGACTGGATTCATTGTTGTGTTACCTTCAAATTGTTGTTGTGGAGATTTTTCTGCATTTTCATAGATATCTTTTCAAGTGTGCAACATGAGTCTTCAGCCAAGCTTTTGTGCAGGATACTTACATAAGGCTAATTCTGCCCTCATGATGCTCTTGCTATACCAAATTGATCGCCATGTTAAATTGCATTTGCAATTGCTGTTTTTGAATTTCTTCTTCAATGCAAATATGATGTGATGATTCACCTCGACACAGGTAGTATGCAGATGGTGTAACTTGTATTACTTCATCTCTGTGAACATGTGCAGAGTGATCTTAAAAAGTGCCTCGTGTGTGATGCAAATGGGTCACATGGAAGGGGAGTTGCAGTTTAATGAGGAAGGAACCAAATGGATCACATTTGATCAACCCTGGCTCAGGATCCTTTTTGTGTTATGTGAGTGTTTTCAGTGCTGAATTCACTTTCTTGTATTTGTTTGGTGTGTGTAACAGGACCTGTGGCAGAGGACATGTTTCATTGGCAGGCTACAATTATCGGTCCTCCTGATAGCCCATATGCTGGAGGTGTATTTTTGGTTACAATTCACTTCCCCCCTGACTACCCTTTTAAGCCCCCTAAGGTGCGTCCTTTAGTTCTGGAAGGATTATTATTTTTTCCAAGAGTGGATTCTGGCAAATCCAAACATCTTGTGAGGTCCAGCTGGTTAGCATATCTTATAGTACTGTATATGAAATGTGCAAATTTGAAGTCATTTTCTTTTGGGATGTGTCTTATTTGCAGCAAACCTCTTGTGTAGGTGAAATTTACAGCAGCCATGATTTTATTTTTCTTTATGGTAGTTTGCATGGTGAAGGTAACGTATGCAAAGAAAAACCACTATGCCAGATTTTTAAATTATCTATGTTCAGGCTGCAGATAGCAGTGTGTGGAAGAATTGGGTGAGATCGCGCATGTCTTGCTGGCTTGGTTCAGTTGAGAAAAGACCCTATATTTAATGGAGAAGTCTTTGTTTTTGCCTCCAAACTGTGCAGGTTGCATTTAGAACAAAGGTGTTTCATCCCAACATCAATAGCAATGGGAGTATTTGCTTGGACATTCTCAAGGAACAATGGAGTCCTGCACTGACCATTTCCAAGGTTTGTCTGTCTGCACCCTCATGCTTGTTCCAAAGGATGTTTCCCATTATCATTACCATTCAGTTCCATAATGAAGTGCAAATGGCAATAGCCAGTTTGGGTGCATTGGAGATATGCCCATAACAAGGAGTTCATGCCCTACCACTGAGAGAGCCTTGTTCTTCCCTCTTCATTCAGAGGGTCAAAGTCTTGGTAGTTATCTCACAGGAAGCGAAGGGTATTATTACAATGAATGAGGAACCCGAATTGCAGACCTCCTTACTAATTCAAGTACTCATGTTTGATCCTTTGGATTTCACTGTAGTGTTGATTGAGTTATTAAAAGTCACTGTTTTGTAACCTGATATCAAAATCACTATTCACAGATGCTAGCAATGTGGCAGTAATTTTGTTTCACAGACTGGTTCAGCACTAATCCTGCCTTTTGTGAAAATGTGGAAAGTAACAAAGAGTGGTTGTGGGTGGCGGCAGGTCTTGCTATCAATATGCTCACTTTTGACTGATCCCAACCCAGATGACCCACTTGTGCCAGAAATTGCTCACATGTACAAGAGTGACAGGGCCAAATATGAAGCCACATCTCGGAATTGGACACAGAAATATGCCATGGGGTGAGACTACTCTGGGCCAGCACTCTTTGTGGCATGTGGCTGACAAATTATGGATCACCTTGGAAGTGGTTATATAGCCTGATAGGGCATCACAACATATTCTTTAACTTTTAAGATGTATGGTTAGGGTTACCTCTTATTGAGACAGATGAAGGTGGAAGTTGTGCTTTAAGGACCATTTCCCTCTTCTCTGAATAGCTACGGTTTGTACATTCTCACATATTTTATGGGTATTAGAAGTCAGAATTTTCTTTGCATTGTGCAATGCTTCAGGGTTGGGGAATGCCAACGGGAAAAGCATTTCACTGCCGCTCATAAACCTCTCAGAATTCACAAATTCTGTAGACAGACGTCTTCTTTTCTGGTTTGTAACAAATAGGTGGGTTTTTAATTGCCCACTTGCTCTGAGTGCTCGCCACTACTCTATTGTACAATGTCGTAAGCCCCACAGATTGAACCATTTCTATGTTTTTCTTGGACTTACAAGGAAGAGTTTGTCACCTGTCTTGGCTTTCTTAATTGTGAGTATGGAGATTTCTCTGTAGTATGGCCCAGTGCTTTGACGATCTGATGTTCTTTTCTTCCACCAAAACTTGCAATGCCACAATGGTCCCTCTTATATTGTGAAGAATGTTCAGCAGGTGTAATTATTCATGTTCTATGTAAGATTATCACGTGATGCATTAAAAAAAAAAAAATAATAATTTAATTATTTGATCCCATATTGCTAATGCAATGTGATACAGAATATTGATACACCCACACACACACCCACACACACACAATGTACTAGAGGTATCTATTATACAAAGTGAAGTTGTCAAGCTACATCACAGTTGAATTGCTTTGTAATATGGGTTGCTGAAGAGAATCTAACAAGGCATGCGGTATTGAATTGCAACTTTCTAGTTTGTTTACAAGAATGGAGTAATGTAGAAGAAAAAGCCTTGTACATGTTCTGTTGGAGGCACTCTTAAATCATCAATGGGGGGTCTAGTAACTAGAAGTTGATCGATTACCACCAAGTTCACATAATTCGCTCATTTTCTTTGAGGTTTGTTGTGTCTCTAAAATGAAAGATTAATAAGTTATATAAATCGATCATAAGTAGTGTCATGCATAAGTAATAATTTAAGTATATATTTAGATTCAATATGTCAATTGGATAATAAACAGTAAGAAGCTTTCTAGTGGAAAAACCAAGCTACAATACAAATTATTAAACCATCATAAATCAAACCAGTGGGTCAAACTACCTAGTAATTTTGGATGTCCAATTTCTATTGGTACCACCTATGGGTAAAGATCTTTATTACCCATATAGCAATAGCAATGACAAACTAACTAAGAGCATCTCCAGCGGTGCTCAGTATGTGATCTTGTACAGTAACAATGGATGAAGAAAAGTCAATATATATTGGTGTTAGGCTCAGAAAATTGTTGTGGCTCAGTGTAATTGCACAGTTTGCAGTGGCTGATAAAAGGCGCAGCAACACTGTGCACATGCAGAAAAGAGTGTAATCTATCTATGAAGGAAGGTAGTTTGCTTTGTTTTGTTTTGTAGTTATGAGATCCACCAAACTGGGATGCTTCAGATTGTGTTCTTGGTGTCTTTGGAAAGTTCCTCGATGAGGAGGGGTGCATGGGCTTGGTTCCATGACGTTTGGACTTGCGGTGCAAAAGTTCTTGAATATGGAATGATTTCTTCACTGAAAATTAGATTAAATCGCAGCTGAAAATTTCGGAGGAATGGGAATGTGCCTTTGGTGTTGTTGGAAAGATCTTGATGAGCAGGATTTAATGGAATTTATTTGGTAAGATTTGGATTCAGAATGTGGGAGATATTTTGTTTTAAAAATGATTTCTGCTGCTGAAAATTCACATAAATTCCAAAAAACCAGGTTTTGGAAGGAAAAATCAGTTGAGAACGTGGTAACACTTGGGCCAACGGATCTGGCCACACTAGTGAATATGATCTTACTACTGCTCATTGTTTCTGATTGGCCAATCATAATGATTAGTCCAGATGGTTTGCTATTAATAGGCCCCAACCTATTTGCTGTCCCAGTTTCAGTTTTTTGAGTGGGGTTGCTAAAAAGTAAATAACTAAACTTGGAGGTGAAAAATGGTTTTTGAGGGTCACATACTGAAGCACAGCTGGCGATGCTCTAAGAATTACCTACCACTATGGAGGAGCACCACCAAATGGAATGAAACTGAAGTCTAATAGACTTGACCACAGACTTGAACCTCACTAGGTCATGGTGCCACTCTTGGCCACTTATGTGATAACGTAATTTGCAAAGGGAGTTCATCATCGAATGATTGAATATTCCAACTAAGGACTCAACTCTAAAAGTCACAATAACGTTTGTCAACTCACTTCTATTTCACAAAACTGTCACATAGCCAACCTATAACATGACTACGAGGGTAAATGTGGTCAAGCAACCACAAGCAATAACTTAAGTAACTTCAATTTCCAATTTTGAAGAACCAATATAAGGGTTTTTCTTTTCAAAAGGTCAAGTAAATATGCGCCTCATAGCATTAATTTTTTGTTGGGTCAATAAAGTCAAGTTTTCCAAAAAAAAAGTCCTTTAACATTTCAATATTTATCCAAGGGGCAAGAATTGAAAAAAAAGGAAGAAAAAAAAAAACCCATATGTGGAATATAATCCCAATCTGGGCAAGGGTAGGCTGTTTGCTACAAAGACAAAGAACATCCGAAAACCAAGAATTCCAGGAATGCATAGGGCCTTGTTCATTAGGACGTCAAAAGATGAAAGAATTAGGGGAATGCATGGATGGGGCTTGTCCCTTCTTTGATCGACGACTTCTTTATCAAGGTGTTATAAGCTTTGGTTCAAAGACTTGGTTTGATGCAATCAATCACACGCCTGTCCTGACCCTTCGTAGTGTTGTACATGATGAGCAAAAATTGCATATAAAATTGTGTGCTATGATGTTTGTGTTTTGTATTGATTTGTTGTACATGATGAGCAAAGTTTGCATATAAATTGTGTGCTACGTATGATGTTTGTGTTTTTGTATTAACTTTCATCTGAATGCAGCCGCACAATCAACTTAACTTAATATTAATAATAAAACCTAACCTGGCGGTAGAAGCTTCTAAAAGGATTTGATTTGCTGATGATTATGTACCACAGAAACTGGAACCTGGGGCCACTGGGATGCTTATGCTTCCAAGCAGTTGCAATAGGGTAGGCACTGGGAAGTACCAGTTGGTTCAGAATTTTTCTTTTCTGTAGTTGGTTGTTGTTGGGTCATGGAATATTGAACCAGAAGCCTACTTACATTTTGGCAGCCTTCAAGGAGCTTGATTGTAAAGGGGAACACAACAAACAGTCTCTCCTCAAGTAAGGGAATGTCCAATGTAAGTAAGTAGATCACTCGGGACCAAGACCAACCCACTCACAAATGGAGCTTTGATGTTTTGGTTGGCACTAAATAAGTCTTTGGAACAAAGTTCTCTTTAGGCTCAAAACCAACCATAACCTTCCCCTCCCCCCCCCCCCCCCCCCCCCCCCCCAACCAAACACCCCCCACCCCCCACCAACAAAAAAAAAACAAAAAAACACAAAAACACCAACAAAAAAAAATCTTCTTTGTACCCTTTCTACTCTCTAGTTATAACAA
>Ga0116227_10000515_pt1 | contig 75678 bp, 53 predicted proteins | sample S1TSphgellanicum_FD_89693 | JGI IMG/M metagenome (GOLD analysis project Ga0116227, IMG submission 89693) | Host-associated microbial communities from peat moss isolated from Minnesota, USA - S1T2_Fb - Sphagnum magellanicum MG | ecosystem: Host-associated > Plants > Peat moss > Unclassified...
ACATTTTATCATGGTAAGCCTTGATTCTTTCAAAATGTTTTAATATCTTCCAAATGTACACAACGCATTAAATTCTTTAATGAATTTCATTATATTCTATTGAACCACTTTAATTTGTTAGAACACCATCATTGCCACACATTACACTTATTCTAATTTCTTAAACAAAAGCATCGACCTCTTTGGAATGTAAGTACCAAATTGTTCTGGTTATCCTTTTAGTTTTTGTTAATGGAGGTGAAGATGCAATCATGGCAGATGATGATATTATGCTTTTGAATCCTTTAATTATGCTAATAGAAAAGGAAGAGCTTGAATAAGCAACACTTAACATGAATGTTTCCCAACAATCGTGTGAAGAATATCCATTTAAAAGAACGGTGCGCACCTAAATTGATCGTTTAGCATGGGATCGTCAAGTATCTCTTAACCCACATGCCTTAACAATCTACTTAGAATTTGTTTTTATTCGTGGAACTTTGCCAAAACATTTGAAGAATGTTAATGTGAAGATGACGATGTTCATCTTCACTGTCGAACTTGCATTCCCGATGATGGCCATTTTCATTGACTATGAAGGCTAATCAACCCCATTCCCATGAAGCATCAAGCTAAGTATTTAGCCCACACCATTCGTCACATTCAAGATTTTTTTTCAATTGTGATCTTTCCCATCTAAATCGTTTATTAAATCGTAGTTTACTTGAGGCTACTCAAATGTAAGTGCTAATATTTAAATTCGATTTCAATTCTATTTAAGAACCTGATAGAAGTGAAAATTAAATAAGAATGTATTAGGATTACATTCTAGAAATCTTACAAATACATCATTAATGCTTAAGGATTATTCTACAAAACTAATTTAATATTGTCATGGAAAAATGTTAATGTTAATTATGGGCTTGTATTCCCAATATATCAGTAAAACCACATTTAATTTTACATCCATTTTCACCTCTTTGTAACATAAAAACGATAATGCACTTTGGAAGGTTTACTAGGTTCTAAAATTAATTAATGATTACATCAATTTAAATAGAAAAGGTTATTTGCGTTTGGAAATATCCAAAGGCTAATTCAACTATTTGAAGTTTATAAGGATTCAAATCATTATTACTAAGGAAATTTATGGAACTAAAACCTAACAACTTGCTAAATTGTAATTTGTGGTTCATAACCACCCAAGAAAATGAAACATAACATTAATATGATCAAAATAATCGATCTAACATTTAAGTTGGATATTTTGTATTCAAATATGCATAAGTACAAGGTTGATAGAATGAAAAACCATTACATTCAATATTTTGATAGTACATTTAATACATGTTATAATGACCTTAAAGGAAAACCTACATCATACAAAAAATATTAGTATTTGAAAAAGAATAATACCATATGTAAATGTTGAAGTCATATGAAAAAAATAATGGCTCAAAATCCATGAGCCAAAGTTGTGAATGTAATGATGAGGGATGAAGAACACCCATACTTCTTAAGTTTGTATATATAGTTTTTTATGCACATTTCTATGTAAAATCCAACTAAATTATAAGCTACAACAACAAGCTATAATTTTGTGTTCCAAAATAAGTCAAATTGCAAGTTGATTTCTCTACAAATCCTAAATCCTATGTGGAAAATATGGATATGAAGCAATTTACAAATTAATCATGTATTTGATGCTCTTTTTTATGGAAATCATCACATATGGAGGAATTGCAAGATGTATGTTAGTACCTTTTTGTTTAGTAATAAAGCTAAGCAATTTACATCTTTTTAACATTGCCAAAATTAGGATCTACATGTTTTATGAAGAGGATCAATGGCTCCTTTTGCAATTCTACTTTTCCTACCTGCATGTGCTCACATGCCCATAGCAAGATGTTGAAAAACCTTGAAAACTGGAAAACCTTGAAAAACCCACAAATCAATCCACACAATAATTGATTTAAAGTTTGAGAGACATTTTCTATTTCAAAAAGTGTGGAATAGACAAACATCTTTACAAGTCAAAGAAAATACCTTAAAAGGAAACTCCAACATAAGATTGTCCATGTTTGTCCCAAGAGGCAAAAAGTGTAAAAAAATTCTTGCACAACTTGAAGGTAAAAATACAACAAGAATTGAAGTCATAACTTTATGAGAGTCTCTCACAATATGTTAGACCATCAACACAAATAGTCTAGTGGGTGATGTTTTCTATGTTCATGGTTATACTTGATGCCAATATGTGATGTTGTTCACATTGAACATAGTATTTGACAAATGTGACCTTGATTTGTTTTAGACAATTTGTTGGATTGTGTGTTATACATGTGCAACATTGCATGACTTATTTTTCTTCAGTTATTCTTTTGATTGTAATAGTTAACATGAATCCTAAAACCAAATACAAAAAAAGAAAAGACATTAAAATTTAAAAAGGATTGTTCCATTAGGAAGTGATCACATACCTCTTGTGAATCATTTGGAAATCATCTTAAAACAATGATAATTTGTTAATGTTATATGCCCCAAACACTACACCTTCAAAACATTACTAAATATAAACCTTGGATTGTGAGGTTCATTTATCACTATGAAAGGATATCCTTGTAAGAAGAATTTTTTTATAAGGAACATATTTTGTTTAATTTGAAGTCTTATGGGTCACAAAACTTTTATGACAATAAATGAAAAAATTGAGTTATCTCATTGCCATTAATGGTTTTTTGTTGCATTTATGGACTAGTCAACATGCCAAAAATGTTGAACAATTTTATCGAACTACCTATAAATAGGTAATAAAGATGAAATATGATTATGTATAGTCAAATAATAGAGAAGGCAAACCTAGGAGGCTACTATTAGGAGGCATATAAGGAAAATCAAGGAATGTTTATTACAAAATCAAACACTGATTTTTTTTTAATGCTAAAACCAATGTAGATGTTAATTCTCCCTTACCATCAAATTATACTTACAGTGGGCAATTATGGGGGTAGATTGTTATTTTGGACAATTGTGATAAACACATTTTGCTACATTGTGAGGTTGCCCATGGGGTGCATTATGCTTTATCTATTTATGAAGTAAGGTAGTATGTTTTGTTTTGTTTTTTGTCACACCAAAATTTCCCAAACCATGGTGCTTCATGCTTCATTCTTGGTATCTTTGGAAGCTATCAATGAATAGGGAGGCACTGACTTGGTTTGAGCTTGTTTGGAGATACAGTGTGGAACCTATTGATTATTGAACCATTTTTTCGAAGAAAATTGAATAAAATCGAAACCAAAAATTATATTGAAATTTGCGGGCATTCTTGGTGATGTTGGAAAACCTTTAACGAGTCAAATTTAATAAAATTTATTTCATGATTTTCAAAACTAAAGTGTGGAAGATACTGATTTTAAACTCAATTTGGGTCTAAACGACATATAACGAACCAATGTGTTTACTTTGCGTTTAGGACCATTGTCCTTTTGGGGGTCTTTTTTCCCAAAAAACATGTTTTCCTAAAGAGGAATTTTCAAATGAAATGTTTTGAATTTTTTTATATATTGTATTTGCCCCAATATGTCATTTTTTTTCACAATCAAATTTGGAGAAATACAAATTTTTGAAAGTGCACAGATTTTGTGTTTCGTCTTGAAAATTTGTCATAATTTCAAATCATAACAAAACATGTTAACACTTTCAAGTTTAATGTTTTATATTATAAGTTACAAGTTTTCTTTAAACAACATATACATTGCATCACATTTACATGTTGAAAAGGATTCATGAACTTTTTTTAAACCTTGATTTTTGATAAACAAAAAAATTTTAAAAATGAAAATTTGAGTGTTTTTTAGATGTGTCTAATAGTGCCTTAATACTATAAAAAAACTAAGGATGAAATAAATTGTATTATGAAAATTAAGGGGCCCTTTATGAAAATAGTGTTATTGAATGAAACTATTAAACATCCTTTATTCAAACCAAATTTTAATATTATAATTTTTTTTGATTCATTTTTTATTTTTCAATATCCATTTTATTCAATAAACACAACTTTCCATGATTCACATGCCATTAAAGTGCACCTCATAGACAAATGTGACAAGAATTGTAAAAAAGTTGACATTTTCACATCAATTTTGGCATGTTTGAACTCATCCGCTCCCATTTTGTTGTTGGAAATTTAAAAAAATTGCAAAGATTGGGTTTGGAAGGAAAAATCAATTAAGTCCTCAATGTTTCACAATGCCCAATTTATAAATTTTGAATTTTGAAAATTAAAGAACGTGTTCACATTTGGGCTAACAACGTGCATGCTACACTAGTAAGTCTTTAGTTTAAAGAACATTATACTCCTAAGGTCAATTACTATCTAGCTTTAGTTGCTTCAAATATTTTTAACAAGGTTTTATGAGTGTTGGGTCTTGTATCAAGAATTTGATATACCAATATGGTTTTAGTATATAGGACAAAAATAAAATACCAATCCACAATTGGTATAAAAAAGTTTATAAAAATTAGGTACCAATTTGATATAAGTAACACATATTTTATGAATGGGTGGTATAAAGGCATCAAACTATAAGTAAATTTAATGTTACACCAATAGGTATATGCAATATCCACTAGTATTGATGTTGATTTTATTTGGGTCAAGTTTATTCGTCATCTTGTTCAAGGAATTCATTGATAGCAACAATAATTTTAAATTTTAGAGGCAATACAGTAATAACACATTAGGGTTGAACCACTTTTGGCAAAAAATGGCACAATACTAAAAATATTGAAATGCATTTTGTATGATAAAAGATAGTCATTTTGAATTTGGGCACCAGTGTAGCCTTGGAATTTCTATGTGAACATCTCTAATTTCTTAAGTACACAAAGTTTAAGAAGAAAACATGGAACTTGTAACTTGATGTGCAAGCTCTCACACTCCTCTACCTTAAAGTGTAACAATCCTTGCAATGGTGGCCTATGAATAGTTTGTTTGCATATTTGTGGATACCTTGGTTTGAACGCAAAGTGCATGCTGTAGGAGGTCCTACACATTTGTTTTGAAATTTAGGGTTTTGATGTGGTTATGAGGTTCACAACTCCATGAGTTCAACAAGCTTATAGAAGCTTGGAGGATTTTGAATTTAGTTTGTGATGAAAGTCTTGTTTAAAATGTTGGGCAAAGCTCAACAAAAGTGCATTTTTCTAAAACACATTTGAAGATCCCAAAGACCATATTTCATGAATCCTTTTGCAAATAAAATAACTCTCCATATGGACTTTATAATCCCTTTTCAATATCACTTTAAATGTAATAAATGTTGGAGCTTCAACTACCCTATAAAATGTTATTGGGAACATGTTATCAAGGCAACGATAATGCAAGCCCTCTTTATTTTGCAATACCCTACCTTAACAAAATATGTTTAGAAAGACCTCTTTGGACAAGAGGCACTAAATTGATTGCCACTTTCATTTTTTTCAACTCAAGTAGTATGGGGGGAATAATCATGAAGAACAACCAAAACTTACACATGAAGTATTTACTATCCTTTAAATTAAGGAAAATTTCTTAATTATCTAAACAAAAAATATTGCAAAATTAATTTGTTATCACCAATTATGTAATTTAAAAAAAGAATAGAAATGAGCTAGTTAACCAAAACATCAATAGAAATGAATAATTAAACAAATTACAAAACTAAGGATAATGGAGACCATCACTTGTGTTTTAGGGGAAGCACCCATTTTGATGTATCATTGATCCAAAACTTGCGGCCACAACTTGGGAAACTAGTCATTCGAGCATTGTCCATCTACAATACACATCATACATTTCTTTTTTAGATGAAGTTTGAAACTTGCAGATTTGGTTACAACTTCACCCTACGACACACATTGCATTAGGCAAACACAATGTAATGTTCCAAAGATTGGTCCATCCAACCAAAAACACACACACACATATGTAAGCACTAGTAGAAAAGCGCCCCTTTTGCAACTATGTCTTCAACTACATTTCAACTACAAAACATAGTTGAAAGGAACACACACACACCTTCATAGTTCAAATGTTCAAATTGCAACCTAGTGTGTAGTTTGAACTTGTTGGTTGAACAAGTGATTCGATTAATCACTGACATTGTAGTTGACGTTTCCATTTTTAATACTAGAATTCAAACTAGGTACTTACATATGCATGCAGAAAGGATGTGGGGGGATTACATACTATGTTTTGTTCTTCAAACAAGTGCAGGCAAAACAAAGTGGCAACTGTGTGGCAAATTTGGGCTCTTTGATCCAATTTGTTAAAGAATTTCCAAGGTTCTTCCTTTCCCCTTGGCAATATCCTTAGTGATTAGACAAATTCTATTATATACAATGTTTGATGAACGAGTATATATAGTTTGCTTCTTCACCATATAAATCATGGTAGAGAAAAAGCCTGTAGATCGCAAAATTTGAGTTGAGCTTGCTTAATTCAAGATGTGGTGCTGAATCCTACATGCAACATAAACACATGTCTCAAGCAAGGGGTCTGTACATACATACCGGAAGGACAGCCCGTAGCCCTTGGAGCTGGTCACTGGAGACAGTAGGCCACTGCACTACCACAACCTCTTTAGTAAGTTTCTAGTTGTTAGGATATGAATTCATGTAGGTACTACTAGCTGATCAGCTCTATGACCACCACAAATGCTGCAAGCCTGCATTTCCATTTGGTCTTTTATTTGCAAATAAGAACACAAAGAAGGCAGCAGCCATTGAACATTTCACTATTTGTTCAATACATCTGCCTCAGGTTTCACCTACTGAAGTTTCGGATTGAATGAAGATTTTGAGTAAGTCAATGGTGTGCTGGAGGCATGTCTCCAAGCTCTACAAATGAGAAACTATGAGGCCCATGATCAAACTTGGTGTCTGCACCATATTGGCTAACTAGGGTTTTCACTTTTACTCAATGATTGGTATAGCTAGAAATTTGATGCAGGATGATACAATCTTGCTGGAAGGAAAATATGAAATATGTCACATGCATTTTCAAGAACTTGCTCCTACCTTTTTCTTACTAAGAATGCCTTGATTATGACACGGATTTCAAATTCCACTTTTGAAATTCAAATCACCCACATCTTCTTTGAGGGGTTGAGAAGACATACATTCCACAACATGATGGTCCAAATGACTTTTTCAGTGCATGGTGGTGTGGTCAGGGAGCCTTGATAGCGCCCATAAGTACGACCAAGCCTTAACATGTCACCAAAGAATATGATGGGGCATAGATTCACAGTTTCTTCATACTTTGTATACACTGGCAGCTGAGAAAAAAACTGTGAATGTACCACATTGCCACCACAAAAACCACCCATGAGCAAGCTCCATGTTGATACAGGGCCAATTATTTTCTGAAGAATTATTTTGGGTTCTTCCATTGTGCACAAAACTCGACTACATTGCTAGGGGCTGTCATAACAGCAACACCAACCAGAATACAATAGATTGGTGTTTCTCAGACATCTGTTTCTTCCAAGGCATGATCCAGAAGTCCCCAATTCATATCGGTGAACCTTTGTGATTTTTCCATCAACTTGAAGTTAGTCATGGAGAGACATACATACCTGGGCCAAGAATGGGTTTTGAGGACCGTGTTGAAATAGGATTGCAATCACTGCAGTTTGAAGTCCATCCTCTGACTTGTGCAACAAATGAAGCTCCAATGGGAACCTACCATTCACACAACAATTATGAAAACGTTAGAACCACATCCAGGGAGGGCAAACCCCTTGCAAAAATTTGGGCACTCAAACAGGCCATGATTGTTCTTGACCTCATATTTTCTTAAGACCTTTCTGGCCCTGAGTGATATGTAAATGTGACTATCCCCCTGGTACTTCTCAATTACTCATTGATAGTTTGAAATTGGCAAGAAGTTTTTGTCAAAAATATCCATACCTGCGCTTACGATGAGACACCAGATTATGTGTCAAACGACATCATATGCTAACTCTTATAGGATGCTTTTGATGTCATTTTGTGGCTGATACTTTCTGAACTAATGAGTGAATTAAACTAAGTTTCGTACAGATCAATACGAGTTCACATTAGGTTGAGTGATGAATTGACCTGTATTCAAGAATCTGGTGTTCACTGGGCATATGAAAATGGAACTGTTTGGGTCTGTATGTGACATTGTAGATTTTCAAAATGCCCACTTCTGGTCCCACATCTACCTGCACATTCAAGTTGTAAATTGCCCAATAAGCCAATACTTAGAGCAAATGATGTCAGCAGCTCTTGCATTGTGTGTGTGTAATGCAACACTCTAGATTTAATTGTCACATGAGGAGAGCATTGTCAATGTTACACAGCCCTTCTGGAATGAGTCTGGATCTCATAAAGCCGAAAGAGCAAAAAGTGAACTAATATTGTACATGCAACACCACAATATGATTGTGTTTCTGGACCCCAATCTATCTGACCTGATGTCATACATTTGCATCAGCTTGTGAAGAAGAATCTCTGTTCAGTAAAGCAAATTGCCATGAACCAGCATTGTTTCAGTTAGTCAGTATGATGCTGTTACTAATGTCAGAATGGAGCAATAATTATTCTACTCACAACTGTTTGCTATAAGGTGCAATATGTCAATTCAATTGCATGGAGAGATTTGTGAAACTATGAATTGTATTAAAGGGTTTAATCCACAGGGTAACTTCTATCCATGTTGAGCAACAGATAAGAATCTGTATTTTCAGTAGTTTGGCAAGACAAACTTAAATTTTTATAAAACTGGTTTCTGCAATCACCAAAATTTTGGAGATGCTCTTCCAAGTTTCAACAAGGGAATGATAATTCAATGACAGAACTTTTAATGACAAGTTGTTCCAATATGAGAACGTTGTTGTGCACAATTCACAAAGATCCAATTTTGTTCTGTTCTCTGGAGACAAAATTCTACACCAAGGGATCCAAGCTGTAACAATGAGATGCAGATCCAGATGAAAGAAAAGAATAAATTTGGTTACACCTCAATGGCATGGCCAGTATTAGAGATAGTGGCATTGACAGCGTTTGGAGTATAGAAAATGTCGAGTTCCCCCAGAGTAGGGTCGGTGATCATGATGTTGGGTGTGATAGGTAAAGGGGATTGACTGATTCCTGTTTTGCAGAGCTCCCACTCTGGCTTAAGCTCACCCCATAAGTCAGGTCCATAAGGTCCACTCCCATAATCATACCCTTGGGGAGGAGGAGGAGCAGCAGTTGCCAGTGGTGCTGCAAAAGTTTAAAAATTTGCGTGAGAGGATTCACAACACCAGTGTTTCAGAATTCTGAACACTACTTGGTTGCTAGCTTGATTTAATCTTGTACAAATATTGACACAATGACCATGAGTCTTCATTCTGCACCCATAAACTCTTAGAGGCCTGGAAACTCCGTAAGCAGCAATTGGTTGACCAGATGAACTCCATTGCAGCTGATGAGGCACATCAAGAGTGCACCTTACAGGATTGTGAGGTGTGAAATGCTTCAGACATCAGAAAATAGCTGGTCACCAGCTGTAGCATGTTGGCATTCTTTCTAGCATAGAAATATATAAACTAACCAGGTCCTCCTTGTGCTGATGTAGCCTGTGGTTGATCTCTTGATGCCGGGCTAATTGCTGTAAATGCAGCAGGCTCCTCAGACTGCATGGTAATTGTGTCAACTGCCTGATTAGCAGAGACTACTACAGCTTCTGTTAGAAAGGCCCACATAATTGCCAAAGCAGCAACTTGAGCTAAGTAATCCTGCAAACCTAGAAACTGCTTCACTCCCTTCATATTCACTTTCTCAAAAACTCCAGGCTGAAGCTGCAAAAGTCTCTTCAGAAAGTTTAGTTGCACTGGCACTAAATTTTTTGCAGGCAGAATCACTTGCCACATTTCTATACAAGACTCACAAAGGTGTTGCAGAACAAGCAGAGCAGCTGTTGTTTTGTTGGTCATGGATTTCTGAGGATGAGACTTGAGATGAGAGTGGAAAGGTTTGAGCTAAAGGAACAAAAGCTTCTGGGGTGTGTCTAGCCCTTGTTTGGCCATGCACAACAGACCCAATTTCTTGGGTTGGGTGGGGCACCCAAGGCTATGAGGAGAAGAGAGATCCCTCAAAATACACATAGAAACAACAAGGTGTGTGTGTCACACCGTGGCCTTGAGCTTTTACATTAAAATGTATCTTAAGGCAAAAGAAGAATTATGGAAATTCAAATATTCCACCATGCAAAAATGTACACTCCAAAAAAATCCTCTCAAAGAAACCAAAATCCTTCAAGAGATCATAACTCTATAACTAATCTCAAGTTTCAACACAAGCCAAAATATCATCTTTCAAAAATCCTCATATAAAAATAGACCTATTATTATTATTACCTAGGGGCCTATAAAAATCCCTTAAGCTACTATACTCTATGATGAATCTAAACACAATATCCTTTGCCTTTGGTAGGCAAGGCCAATAAAAAGGGAGTTGTTTTTGTATTGTACAATCTCAACTAACAAGTAACTAACTACTAACCAACTGTACCCGACCTTTGGACCCAGGACATATGAATAGAAATAATGTGTCCACTACCTGTCTGGTTGGGTCCAGGTTATTTATTTATTTTTCTTTATTTATTATTTATTATTTATTTATTTAAAAAAATAATTTATTATCATTATTTTTAACAATTTTGTGGTTTAGCCACAAATGGCAACCATCCACAGGAGGATCTAGCCAGATTTGGCTACAGGACAAATAGGTCAGGAAAAAAATACAAATAAATTGTAATCCTGCTGCTGCTGTTTGGCCATGACCTGCAGGAGCAAGTGCTCTAAATCTGGCAAACCCAATACAAAAGTCCTATTTATTTTTTTATGATTTTTTTTCAAAAATTCCCCAAAAAAGCCTTTTTAGGGGTAGCTGCTCCAATTCTTATTTATTTATTTATTTAATCACATTTTGGTGAAATTTTACACCAAAATAAAATGCTGGTTGGGTTGTGTTTTTAATTAGAGAAATGGAATTTGGTCTCTTAGAGGCAGATTTTTAATTCTAGTGAAGGAATTCAAGGGAATATAAGACTGTTCTAAAGGGCCAGGTGGCCTTTTAGCAAGTTTCATATACCAAATTTGATGGACCTGTATCAAAGAAGGTGATATTAGCAACACAGAATTGGAACATATTACCTAGTCCACAAATGAGTACAATTGTGAGGGTGAGGTGCCTTTGTTGGCCTTGCCTAACAAGGGAAGGATATTGTTTTTAGACTCATTAGAGAATATAGCTTAGGTATAGTAGCTTAATGGATTTTGGCCCCTAGGTAATAATAGGTCTATTTTTATTTGAGGATGTTTGAAAGATGATATTTTGGCTTGTGTTGAAACTTGAGATTAGTTATAGAGTTACAATATCTTGAAGGATTTTGGTTTCTTTTAGAATTTTCATAATTCTTCTTTTGCCTTAAGATACTTTCTTCAATGTAAATGGCAAGGCCACAGTGTGACACACCCCTTGTTGCACATGGTGTTTTCTGACAAGGCTAGGTTGCAACTGGCAGGGCATTCTTCATCTGGAATGACTAAAGCTTCTTCTACAGGAAATTATTTTGGAGGTTAAAACCAGTGTGGGGGCAGTTCTTTGATTCTTTTTTCAATCAATTTGAGGACCATGACTATATATCAGAAATGGGTACCTATTTGATTTTGTGACAACCGTGGTTATCAACCCTAAGAACCACCCAGATACCTGGTGAGGGTCTGGTGCAGTTTCTAAATCCACCCAACACTGGTTGAAACATGAGAGTAAAAAAACAGGAGAAGTTCTCGTTTCACTTGTGACTTGAAAAGAGTTCCAAACTCAATGGCATTCTCATCAATTTCAAAGAGTTTAGTATATGGATTCATACCTTTTGCAGATGGCTTAAAGCATCCCCAGTGGTGCTCAGTATGTGACCCTGCAAATATATTTCTCACATCCAAGTTGAGTTATTTACCTTTTTTGCAACCCCACCTATAAAAGTGAAACGAGACTGCAAATAGGTGAGAGCCTACTAATAGCAAACCACCTGGACCAATCATTATGATTTACCAACCAGAAACAGGTAGTAACAGTCAGATCATATTTATTACACTCTTCTCTAATAGGCACATGGAATTGCTGCAACTTTTTACCAGCATCAGCAAACTGTGAAAACATGCAGGAGCAAAACCATTTTCCTGAGCCAAGTCCAGGGCCTGTTCCAGTTCTCAGACATTCTGCCAGTGAAACCATGCATTCAGAAGTGCACACATCCAACTGCATGCAATTGGATGTAAGGCAAAATAGCCAATAAAATGAAATGGATTGTATGGAACGGGTCTGCAAAATGAAGTCCATGTGGACTTGGCAAAGTGGTAAAGTGGATCTTGACTTAGCCTTTTCGGTGAAGTGAACCTGGCAAAATGGGAAATGCCAATTTTTGCAAAAACACAAAATAACAAAAGAGAATTTGGCAAAATAGCCGAGCAAATGGTATTCCACACACCTGTTTGCAATGAGGACTAATTTAATTCATGATTCACCTCCTTTAAAGTCTCTCATCAGCGTGCTTGGCCTTAGATTTCATGTATTTCACCATCAATTTATCACGATAGCTGTTGTGTATACAACTCTTTCAGTTAAGTGATGCTCATGTACACTGGCCAGAAATTCTGTTGTTCTGAACAAACTGGCCTGTATATTGAAGCTCATGTAATGTATGATCCAGTGCTCCAGAGGTTGCAAGTCTACTGTGATACATCCATGAATGATACAACTCAACACCCATTAGTGCACCATTGATCGGAAACCCATTATGACTCAATTGTGGATGAACCACAACTAGTTACCAACGTTCCTTGATAACGTATCATGTATACCCTTCTACTTCCCCTTCCCCTTGCCCATGCAACTACTTATGTAGTTGCTGTGGCAGGTAGGGAATGTAAGTTGTTACTAAGTAGGTAGTAAGTAGGTAAGGCACTTAATGATGACTTGGTAGGTGGATAGATGCATGTGTATGCTTAGTACATCGTGCAGCGTGACATGGATAACGCTTTTCACATCTGGGATCACATGATTCTCCCTAGGAATCTCTGACAAATCATATTTTGTCTAGTCTAATCACATTTCTAACAATAACTTATAAAACATCGAATTTGGACTAATTTCTCAAATCTTTATGAATGGGTGAGATCATCTCATGTTGGAATCTATACACAAGTTTTCAACATCGGATCATTAAACCCTCTTTTCAAGATTCGTCAAAACATTTTGTTCAAGTTTGCAAAACTGGCAAAAAGTTGATTTTGGATGTTCTGCATGGGTCTCAGAAGCTTGTGTGAACAACCTTTATTGGCAGCACTCACTACCATTAAGAATTCAAACCTGCATGCAGACCATGAACTTATTGGTGTAAAGGCATATACACACTTCCAAAATGGTGTCACACAATAAGAAAAAATCAGAAGGACAAATCACTGTTTAAACTTGCTTCCACTCCCACCTCAAGTGTTATTTCTTTAAAGGCTGCCTCCACAGAACTCTCAACACAGATTGAAATAAGCTGTATCTAAAGTATCATTTGGTTGCTCAAGATATGGTATCCCTTTCACCTTGCCCACGGTTATGACAACTTGATGCCTTCATTTTGGGCAATAAAATCGATTGCTTCATAGACATCCTCTACAACCTTGTCAGCTGGATATAAGGGGTGATTCTCAGGTTGACGAAAACATCCTGTCCTCACAAGAATAGAGAACCAAGGCCTTCCTACCCCAATCGCACCTGCAATATCAGTCTCTGGATTATCACCGATCATATATATGGTCTTTAGAGCACAATGCTCTTCATTAACCTCACCAACTGTAGCTGATTCCAGATGGCTGGAAACTACTTTTTCACTGGAGGTCAAAGGCTTGCCACGTTTGGTATCGAGAAGTTTTGCAACATGTTGGAGGGAATTTTCTGCTAGCTTATAAACAACAGCTTTTGGTTTCCCATAAGAATGATAAGCAAGTGGATGCCCCACCACTTCTTTATATAGAGTCTCAAGTGCTAATCGGAATGCTCCCATACCAAATCGTGTGACTGGAAATTTGGCTTGGTATTCTAGATCATCAGCTGCAAAGAATAGTGGGGGCTGTGGACTCTCACTTTCTGCCTTCCCAGGAAGCCCCCCAGACCGTAACACATCACACAATACCTGCTCCAGGTGTACACACATTAGAAGTGTGTCATCTACTTCTTGCAAGAAGTCCAAAGTCCAAATGCAATGCCTTGTGCCAAACTTCCAACATAGACCAATCTCAACTTTAAAGAACACATCTCAGCCAATTATAATCAAGCATGGTACTAGGTCAAATGCAGAACAGCCTGAAAAAAATTTCTTAGCAATCCTGTCAAAAGCTACAGCTTGGATACCTTGCATTATGGCTCCAAACTCCTCAAGGTGCTTGTGGAATATTTCTAAGAAAAGTCAGCTATATATGGAATCTGGTTGAAGAACTTATTGATAGTGTGTGAGGACAAATGGCCAGTCAAGTCATCATGGAAAAGGCTGTTAGGAGGTGTCCACTATTGTCAAGATGATGGACACCTTGACATCTTGACAATGGTGTCAACAACCCGTTGAGGTCAAGAGAAAACAAATTTACAGCAAACGGAAGTCTTTGTCCTTACTGAAGGCTCCCACATTGATCAAAATGAAGAACCCCAGAACCAGGACACTGGATTGACACAAGTGACTAACATAACCAAAATTCAAGAACAGTACTGAGATAGGAGACAAAAAGCTTTACCTGCAGATCACGACCCCAATCAACAGGATCACTACACACAAAAACAGCACTAATTTTCTGGTCACTGGAGGGCATGAGGATGTCTCTTGAACTTTTACTCTGCTTAACCCAGGGCTTATAACTCTCCAATGGATCAATACTGTCAAACTCCTCCACATACTCGTCAATTTTCACCACCTTCCTGCCATATCCAGAGTTAGATTACCAACTTGCTTCTGCCATATGGAAACACAGTTTTGTCTACTTTATATACTTTGTTCAAATAGAATGGCTCCCTGGAACACATTCTGCTTTGAGTCCTTTACTGTTTCAATTGCACATTGTTCAACCCTAAACCCCAAATTGAAAGTTCAAACTTGGCTCTGTAATCTAAATTCCAGATCCTCTTAGGTCCTTCCATCTAACAGCTTAACTGTTATATGGAACTTTAAAGACTGTCTGCTTACAAAAGGGAAAAAGTTTAGGAGTTACCTAAAGCCATAGCTGGCAAGGACTTCATCTACTGCTCCTTTTCCAACACTCAACACTCGCTTTGACTTAAACCTGCATTCATTGAAATTTTTCTGTCATTCATGTGATCAATTATGAAGGCAAAAAATTAATTTCAAATGTACATTTCCATACAAACATGCTCCATATTACCAAATCAGAAAGACCAAAAGAAAAAGGAAAGATTTGAAGTGAAGTGCATGAGAGAAGAGAAGAGTGAAGCAGAAGCAATCGAACCGGTGTGAAAGAGACATGAATGGAGAGTGACCCAGAAGTACCTTGCCCATACCGACACAACCAAAACCATAATCAGCAATGTCCCTTTCACACAGATCTGCTGTCCTGATAAACCAAAGCAGTGATAGAGAACATGAAGACAAACTCAAAACTATGAGCACACCCATCAGCATGCAAACCTGCTGGGCTGCAATAGGGACTCCAAGTTGTCTGGTTAGCTCTGCAGCTCTTGCAGCTTCTGTCATTCCTCCACCTGCATGTGAAAAGCAGCCTTTTTGTAAGTCAACACACATAAAGACCTACACGTTTGGCATAGAACACCCAAAACAGTACAACAAATGAAAAGTTGTCCACACTAACCGTTCGTAAGAAATATATATGGTACTTGAAGCTCCGCTGCACCCATATGCAAATATTCAGAGTGAGAACCAAGTTTTGCAAAATGGTTGACAGCTAAAACAGTTTCATCTCCATTTTGTTATGCATCTTACCATTTTTAACATCTTTGTAGAGACGAGCCAAACTTTCGGGTGCCCTTCCAATAGGCTCCTTACCCCTCAAAAGCACTCCGTCAATGTCAAATGCAATTCCAAAAGGATTCCTGTTAAAGAAAAACCACCAAGTCTGTCACAGTTGATGACAACTTCACATGGTTCCTCCACTGGGGAGAAATGTAAATAGTTACACACTTCAGCAATGTTTCATGATGTGCATTCAAAACCCATCTATTTGGATCCCAGAACAGAGCACGTTGACCAAATGAGCAAGGATATGCAAGTCTCAATAGTTCACCCATGCACACATGCTGCTGCTTCTGTATGAATTTATTTCATCTCTGAATGCTGGCAACCTTACTTCAAGCTAACTGATCATAAGGTAACTTATAATCCAGAATTGATTTCTCCTCTCCACTATGTTATAGTTCATGAATGCCACTACAAACCCAAAGCAATTAAACTATATCTTGCAAGTATGATCACTTGTAGAGTGGCAAGAAGGAGAAAAAAGACAATGAAAAAGACTGTCATACCTTTCTTCAGTAGATATCTAATAGATTGCAGAGAAAACTCAACAATAACACATTGAACATAACCATAATATCAGTTACAGCAAAACAAAAACTAACACAACAAGAATGGGTGTAGTCATAACCTTATGAGTGTCACTCACAAATTACCATACAATCACCTTCATCACAAATAGCAGTGACTAGCTGCCATGACTCTCCAACTGACTTCATTAGCCCCCAACATGGACATAGATAAAGATAGAATTCCCCCATTTCAGGCAAAATTTTACACAAAATTCTGCATCCTGAGTTTCTGTCACAATGCCAGAAGCCAAATGCAGACTTGGGCCAAGATGTTGAGTAGCAATTCAGTAGAGATTATTTGTGGTTTCAGTTTTCTCAACAGAAACATGAGACTGTTGTCATTTGAAACTGAATTTCCAAAACATGGTAGTCTAAGGACCAATCAAACATGTCTCTATATCCATGTTGGAAGACACAAAGAAATTGGGAAAAAGAAAAACCTGGGGGGGACAAATTGCTTTGTAGTGAGCAGTCGCACATTCTTCCAAATGTTGTTGTGGCCTTGAGAATTATGGAAGAATGTTGAGTTCTGATACCAAAACAGTACTTTTGAGCACCCTCCATGTGCAATTCTCAAAGCTGACTTCACCATTGCTCAATTCTCTCTTGCTTGCTGACGAATCCCCAACTTCAATTGCAGATCATTAACTGAATCAATGTAAGAACTCTACCAGATGACTTTACTTGAATTTCCGCCAATTGGAGTTACAAAATCCAATTGATTACCTTAGGTCAAATTCTGAAGCACCAGAAAGACCCAATTTTTTAAGGGGAGCTAACTTGAGGCAGAAGGAGGAAGAAGATAAAATGAAGAGACCTCCGGATCTGGAGGCAAAAATATTTTGGACTCTGTGAAGAGAAGTAGCGATACAAACCCTAAACCGTTACATTTTTCAACAACGCAAAAGTCCAACTAAACCCCCTTAAAGAAGTCAGACCATATCTAGAACTCGAACCTTCACTGAAAGAGAAATTAGGTCGAGGATTCCAACACGCAAGATGGGGGTGTGGTGGGGGGTTGAAAGCCAAAATATGGACTTGACCAGAAAGCATCTGCACAACAACATACCTTATTTAAATGCAGGTTGGATTGCCCAAAAGGAGTGCGTACTCCAAAATACTTTCCTTTGATCTTGTCTCTCACAGCACAGTCTGCTTTTTACTCCCATTTCCCGCTGCCACATTAGCTACTCATACCCAAAAAAAGCTCTTCTTTCGACTCGTTGTTCTCCACACACCACCACAGTATGCTGCTACTTGTTGGCATTTCTCCTTCGCATCCGATTCTTGCAGCGCCCAACAAAATGATAGACTAATTTTCCATCATCGGATCTCAAAAACAGACGTCCAAGCAAGCCTATGCAGAAGAGAGGGTTATACGATACAACAAGCTCCACTGCACACCCCTTAGGACTGAGGAGAGGAAACCCTAATAAGGATATAATTTTTGTTGGCCTTGCCTACCAAGGCCCTCAAGGATATTGTGTGTTTAGATTGATTATAGAGTATTATTGTAGCTTAAGGGATTTTTATAGACCCCACTGACAGACATTGGCAAACTTCATGTGTCATTTCTCTTCAAGTTGCCATGTTTCTTTTGAGGGGCCATTTTGTGATGATCCTTCCTCATGATTTTCACTCTCATGTCTGCCATTCCTCTTTACCTTGGGGGGCCCCATTGAGGCACTTAGGCTTTTGCAGATTTGCATCCCCAAGCTCCATTTGTTCATTTCTCAATAAACAATCCAGGGGGTAGGTAGTAGTAGGCCTACACAGATTCAGATTCAGATTCAGCCTGGCATTGTTCTACTTTCTTCACTCTATTGACAAGCTTTTTCTTTTCAGACATTGCAAAATTTAAATTGTTGTATGCTTTTGGTGCATGCAAAGTGTAGGATACAATTTACTTCCATGCCTGAAAACAATTACATGGCACTATGTGAAATGTATTTGATAATCACTTACATTGCCCTGTATGTACATACACAGCTTGGGCATTCTAAGTGTAAACTATTTACACTTATACACACAACACTTGGTCTTTACTGTTCTATAACAGATACTCTTATCATAACAAGCACCTAACAACCCACTTTAGACAAGGGTTCAAGGATCAAGTTCCTTTGAAATTTGAGCATTTTTATTGGTCAAGAGCTTTAAATTGGTCTCAAAGCCTTTAGATGAGGGTCCATGACCAAGATGAATCAAATCGTTATTTAGCTTACATGATATCATTTTGGAGCAAAAATCAATTGGTCTGGACAAAAAAGAGCTTAAAGGAAAGCTCATGGTTTGGAGAACCAAAATGTAAGCTAGAGTCCAAAGTTGCTTATTTCTTTGGTTTTTGGTTTTTTTTTCATTGTTTTTTTTTACCCTTGTTGCTCAAGTTTGGTAAGAATGGAAGACATACTATGGATTGAGGACAATTTTGAGAGCAATTTATCTTTTTCATTTTTTCCCAATCCTAGAGTCAACATAACTGACTTTGTGAATCGTCACAAGATGGTTGCTCAAGAGAATGCATTTTTAATCAGTTTGTGAATCTGTGAAGGTGTCTGACAACGTGCTGAAACTCTGCTAATAGCCCTGAGTAGCTGCTTCCTAACTCAAGCCAATTAGCAGCTGCAGATGGCAAAAGAAGCATCACTGCAAATGCCCTTTCTTCGATGAGGGAGGAATCAAAGTCCGTGTCCCATCAAATTTGTTCAGGGATCCCAAGAGTTCAAAGTCACTAAAGCTTTCCATGTACACATAAAGTGCTGGGTGAGATAAAAGTCAGCTGATTTCCTTCTCTGGCTGCAAAGAAAGTGGCAGTTGTAAAGACACACCCATGTTGATTTCAACTGAATTATGATTCAAAGAGAGAGAACAACGTAGAAAGCTGTGCTATGGACAACTAAGGTAAGCCTAATTAAGACATAGATTGACATTAAAATCCTAAAATCAAACACCACACACCACCCATTATTGAATTGCTGTTTTATTGCAATTACTCCGAGTATGACTGGAGCTGGTTCATCTTAAATATGTTGTGAAGTGTGCTGGTGGAGATGCTCTTACACAATAGACTGCCTTTTCGAAGCTTATAAGGAGGAAACTAGGCTTTTTCCTAATGTGTCAACAAGCCCAAAGCTTTTGAACATCATAATGACAGTCCCACTTGCCATAGTTTCAGCCTCACAATTTAGGATCCCCTGCACCCCAGATAAGAAGAAACATGGTAAGAAGAAAAATTGCAGGTCCAGAAACTTTTTTGCAGTGGAGACAGACTTAGGGGCAGTGGTTGAATTGGTTTCTAAAACTTTGAATCCTGCTAACTCTGAAAACAAATTCCTATACCTATAGCAATAGCAACAAACTACATCATTTTTCATCACTGGACAGGTGTTCAGCAATCTTGAGTCTTGGCATCTGCTCTCCCTAAAATTCAAATGATGAGGACATGTGGTGGGCAACAAAGGTATTCAAAAGAAGCAATAGTTTCACCAGGACATCACTTTCCTACAATTTCATATATTCCAGCAGAACCTTGGATGTGAACTTGCTGCTTCTTGAAGTCTTCTGTGTCTAACATGGTGAAATGGTCAGGCCAGATTGAATCCAAATTTGTGTACATACTGGAACCTCTTAACTAACCATCTTCAACTGCCCTTGGATGAGGGAGGACCCAAAAGTGATTGATTGCATACTTTGAATGACCTGCAGGTAGTCTTACAACCTTCTGGATACAGTCCTTGAGAAACATGTTTTCCCTTCTTTGCTGTATTTGGCATCATCCACCAAGAACCTCTTATTTAAGTTCCTATTCTGCCAAAAAATGACAATTTTATCAGGTACTACCCACATTGAGCATCATATACATGCATCCAACCATTGAAGGTACACAAATCAATGGTCAGTGGACACTCACTATGACAGTCACCAATCATCAGCTGCTCTTGAATATCTACAGGTCATGTTTAGACAGAGCCCTTCCAGCAATGACTGTTCCATTTTCATATATCCAGCACCAAGAAGTGCTTTCCAACCTAGTCTGTCAATCCATGACTAAATAGAGAGCAAGGACTAAAAACTTCTCACCGTTACTGAAGCTCATCCTTCTTCAGTGAACTTTCATGGATCCACTTTGTGTTTAAATGATGACATTCATATCAAGATCGCTCAAGAACACCCTCCCCATATGTAAATCATCATGGTGTTTTGCACAAAGTGGAATATGCTTCTTTTTCAGGGCTGATTGGACAGCCTTGATCCCCTCCAAGATCTGCGCCTCTCGAACAGACCTTACTTTATGCTTCCCACCTGCCTTTTCAATTTGATGTATATGATGCATTTCAACCTCTGGATCTGTGCACCCCTTAACTGCACATGGCTCCCCAAGTACTGCATTTCGAACCAGCTTTGCAAAAAGCAGATCTATGAGTATTTCTGGAGGTGTGTGGTCTGTCTTCAAAAACTGTCTCTTGTATTGACTGATCTCCTCTGGGTCAAGAAACGATGCCAGTTTTTCTCCATTTTTTGTAATTATCAGGTTCTTTGTGTAGTTCCTGATGACCTGAGCAGAACTTGATTTGTGTTTCTTAGCCAGTGTGTAAATAGCAGACCATCTCAAATGGTAATTGACAATGGATCTTACTTTGGTCAAATTGTCACAGAAGAGGTAATAGTTCAGGATTCCAGTTCCAATGCTTCGGTACCAAGCCACAATCCGATGATCTTCTTGAGTCAAGATTGGATCAATTGGTGCTGGTTGAGTCCTGCTATCCAAAAACCCTTTCTTGTGAAGCATATCACATAAGAGCTTCATTGGTGCTTCAAATACCACTCGTCCTTCAGGGTGTCTATTCAGCATGTTGGGCTTTGTTTCCTCTGTGGAACTTAACAGCTCAATCCTCAGCGAAGCCTCATTCTGGGCAGCACAAACCTCCAACCCACAAACCAAATCATACTGGCAGGAACACTGCAAACTGGACTATCCCCCTAATCTGCAGGAGTTAAATGCTGAGAGGCTAGATCTGTGATCACCATCTGCATAAAAATGCTAAGAAATATGTGCTTGAATTGCAGCATGCCAGGAATTGTGAGGAGATGGTGGGGATGGAGCTAGGAAATATCTTGTTGCCTCAACCAGAATAGAATTTCAGGAACTGGCAACATAATGTGTCACCCCATACCTCAGGATCCATCACTCCTCCTAAAGTCTCTATTGTTGTTCCTTCCTTCAACAGCTTGGTTGTCAATGCTGAATTCGAGATTGCACACACACAAAGCAATTTGTAACTTCTTTCGCAAGATGAGACTGCCTTCTGCAGATACAGATATGAATCATTTCTGACCTACATGCAAGAGAGAACCCTAGTTCTTTTATAGAAAGACCATCAACACCAGGATGCAGGCTCTAAACAAAGGAATTGCAAAGAAATTTACCTGAAATGCTCCGAGAGGCTGGATGTGCTCTAAGTAAGGAACCAGTGCTCATCGACTGGAAACTATTTTTCAGCACAGAAAACTGATTCCAACTCAGAAACAGTGTGCTAGCACGCAAGTACTCCATCACATTCAAAGCACCGCCTGCATCCTCATCACGAACAGACTGAAGAACCCTCATCACTTACGGACACACACACACAAGCTCCGCCAATTCCGCAGGTTCTCTCACGAAAAGTAGATATTTCCGCCGAAGTGCTGTGTGTGTAGAGATTCATTAAGCAACAACTCTAGAAGATCAAGGATTCAGTGAAATGTCGTCATACCTGGATTTCCAACGCCACTAGTATAAGAAAACCGACGAGTAGGTGATCCATCGTGTGCTGCGATGCGCTGGAGACGGCGTACACACATTGCGGGAACAAATGTTCTTCCGCCTCCCATTGCATTTGTCAAGGCAGCAGCCCGATAACGGACAAAACCCCGAAAACCAGCAAAATTCCTTCCTTCATCAACAAGTTGCAAAATCCCTGAAGAAAATCTGCTGTTCAACTACCTAGAGCAAAAATTTCAAGCAAGTCAATCGGAAGCAGCAGGACCTCCTGACGCTGCAAACTCCAGCAGCGGCAACTCAATTACAAGATTGCACTTAGTGCAGAGCGCTAAACCCTAAATTCTGGCGGAAGGATGGAAGGAACAAGGAACCGTAGTTGGCGCGCGCGGAAGCAGTGTTTCAAAAAGACCATTCCTAGACCCTAAATCCCAAGTGCGATGGCGATGGCGACCACATGGCCTCCTCCTCTTTTCCTTGCGTCGCTTCCGAGCGTGAGGCGTCAGTTCCAGATCTAGATGAAAAAGAAGGCTTTGCGCTCTGTGCTGGAGTTTTCATGTCTTCTGCTCTGTTTGAGGATTTCAAGGTTTCGGGGCCATTTATCTTGTCGCTGTCTGTGTGAGGACTTGTGAAAGGATTTGCAGTTTAGAGCATGGCGTCCATGCACGCGGAGGAGGAAGAGGAAACGGATGCAGGTTCCAGATGTTTTGAAAAAGAGTTGGAAGAAAGTCCAGGGATGTGCGGCGTGGCATCTGATGTCGAGGTGTTTGAAGGCATCCCACCTGTGAAATCCCGTGATGAAGAAAGTCAAGTTATGGATAGCTTTGCTGCAGACCAGGAAGTTGTAATTGTAGTATCTGCTGCTAAGGAATCCAACAAGAAGAAGCGACTAGCTCTGGCTTCCAATGCTGATGATATTCAGCAAAATCAAACAGTGGTTTTGGAGGCTACGGATGCTCAAGAACTACAGACTGTGGATTCCTTGGAGGAAAACCAAGAAGCTGCCAGTGAGGGAGATAATGCGCGTGCTGTCAATGGTGCGGTGGTCTCGACTGACACAAACAAATCAGCACCTGGCAACACAAAGAGACTTTCATCGTATTTTTCTTTTGCAAATGAGAACCGCGAGGCTGTGAAGGCGGAGCTCCAGGCTGCTGGAAAGCCTGCAACTGCGAGTGCTGTAGCAAAGTTGCTAGGGGAGAGATGGAGAGCTCTCACGGATGCTGAGAAACAAGCCTTCAGCAGACAACAAGATCGGTCCAACAAGAAATCTAGCTGTTTACTTACAACAGGAAGGAAGCCGCAGCAGGCCAAAGATATGCCTGTTGCACAAGGCGAGTTTAGTGCAGGTGATGGAGGAGACGGCAGCCCCGATGAAGGAGATGGGAATCTGGGAGCTGAAGAGTTTACTGCACCATTTCCCCAATCCAGGGTCAAGAGGATCATCAAGCTGGACCCGGATATTAAACTAGTGGCCAGTGATGGGATTGCACTCGTCACGCAAGCAACTGCACTTTTTCTTGAGAGCTTGACAGCAGCTGTATTTTCCTCTATGGTTCAGAGTAAGCACAAAAGTGTGCGGGGACAGCATGTCATACTTGCTGCCAAATCCAGCAGGTCCGTTCTTCACTAGCACAGGACTTATTAGAATGCTATCGCTTATCTTGCCAAAGACTCCTTTACTTTAGTTCTTCAGAGAGAAGAGTCTTGGAGTCTCCTATTATGTCTAATTCTTCTGACGACAAAGCCTGTCTTTTAGTTCCAGGGTTTGTTGGCTCTGCCCTTCAGGGTAAGACATTGTGATGCACCCAGAAAACTTTGGTATCCCTTACATTCTAGGGTCATGTGGAGTCCACTGTAGAAACATTTCCAGCATAACTCATGGATCCACTTGGGCTTCACCATGCTAAGCACCATATGTTTCCAGTTTAGTATGTTGAATATTTATCATACTCATTGATCTCATTTATGGAGCAGAGCCATTAATGCAACGAGCTGCTTGTTAACCTTATGAGTTGGAGCACAGTTGTCACAGATTGTTGGAAAGGATTCTAATTGACAAAACATATGGTCTGCAACAGGCGATTTTGTGATTGCATTGGCAATGATATTGCTAGTTTGTTATACACATCCTCCCAGCTGGGTGATGAGAGCGATGGTGAGGTGGAGGCAGATGAAGATCGAAATGATGGGGCCACACTTGCACAGCCACACAGAAAGAAAGCAGCAAGGAAACTGTAGTACACCCCCCCCCAACTCTACCAGGCAGCTGCTGCAGCACGGATTTCTTTTAGGGAATTTCCTCAAATTTCTGTTCTCCACCAACCCAAAGCCCTGACCTCTCATGTAAGTCTTTTGAACCTGCAAGTGAGAGCCATGGGTAGCTTTCAAGAACTCCTTACAATGCACTCTCCTCTTACAACATTGAACAATTACTCATTGAGGAACACAGCTCACAAGCTGAAATTGAACAATTGCCAGCTCTGTATTGACCACAAATAGCTGATGTGTGGAAGTTGCGGTGCTAACATATGCATGATATTGGAGGGACTGTCCCAACAAAATTCCCTTGTAGGATCCTGCAATCTGTGAGTGACATTGTTTGAAGTAAAATTGTCTATGCCTTAGAAGATGCAGTGAAGCCATTGCAATGAGACAGTTTCACAAAAGTTCATTGTGCTTCTTGATGATATTGTTGCGGGTTTGGTTTGGAATAGTATAATTCACAATATTGGGATATTTCTTTGTTGGCTCAAAGTGATGTTGTTTGAAGAGTATGATTATTGTACTGTACAAAACAGAGTATGTTCATTATGTTATGATCTTATTTGTTGGCCTCGCCTGCCAAGGCAAGGATATTGTGTTTAGATTTATTATAGAGTATAGTAGCTTAAGGGATTTTGGTCCCAAGGTAATAATAATAGGTCTATTTTGATCTGAGGATTTTTGAAAGATGATGTTTTGGGTTGTGTTGAAACTTGAGATTAGTTATAGAGTTATGATATCTTGAAGGATTTTGGTTTCTTTTAGAGGATTTTTTTGAAGATTATATTTTTGCATGGTGAAATATTTGAGTTTCCATAATTCTTTTTTTGCCTAACGATGCTTTTTAATGTAAATGGCAAGGCACCCCTTGTTCCAAATTGGTTGTTTTCATGATTTTGCAAAGAAAATCTCCTTTGGAAACCACCCCAAGTTCAGTTCAATAACATTTGCATCACATGCTTGATTTTGTTCAGCACTATACAAATGAAAGAAAAAGCTGTAATTAAATTCATTAAGACCATGTTGTTGAGCTTAAGGTGTATTTAACAACATTGTTTTAGATGTTAAAAATTAATTCACCTCTTAATTGAACTAATCCCACAACTCAACAAAAGCAACATTAATCTAAAAAGACAATCACCGATATTGGAATGGTAAGAAAATGTGAAGGGCTGAATTATTCAATTCATATTTGGAAAATATTCATTTTATTGGTTTATCAAATTTAATTGCAGAATGAACATTGCCCAATAGCTTATAGATTTGAAATTTAATTTATGGAAAGTATTTACCTTTCATTTTGTAGTTTAGTGAACAAATAAATACATTTTGCCAAACATCTAAAATCTAAGAATTCCCCAAGATTCCAATGAGATTTAAAGTATGGAAATTTTATTTTTCTGATATCAAAATGCAAAATATGAATCAATCAAAATTCTGAATGTTAAATTATTTATTTTAGAAGTAAATGGAATTAAAATTGTCTTAAAATATCCACCTTTTCAAATAATAAAATTGTCTTTAAACTTGATGACTCAATAGATTGATTTAAGATGGATCAAGCACTTTAGAACTAGTAAAAAATTTGTGTTTTGATTTTAGTAAAAAATTAAAGCATTTGATGAAAAACAAATATACATGAACTACAAATGTGGTGTAATATTGGAATTTGTGTTGCACAAGTTCACTTTATAAACTTTTTCATGGAGCAAATTATTTGTATTGCAATGAGATTTTCGCTATCAATAAATAAATTATTTACTTGATCTTATGAGAGTTTGTGTATGTTTTGTGAATGTTGTGTTCAACATGTAAATTAAATAACTAGAAGGAGAAAGAAATGTTGATGAGGGTTGAGAACTTGTATGGTTTATCATTTATCAAATATGATGTTATTGATGTTAATCAAATACACATTCGAAAACCAAGAAAGCCTTTTGTTGGGCGTTACTTTTTTGTCAAGTCCAAAGTTTGCAACATGAAATGGCGAGTCTTGGTTGATTCCTACAAGAAAATTCTAGAAAAAAATTCTAGAAGTTTTTGTTGGTATGTTTGGCTTGATGAACAATGTTTACATTTTGTTGATTTCAATATTGTATCAAAAGGTTGTGAATGGGGACTTATTTTAGTTTTCTACTATCCATCCAATATGGTGTTATTGATGTTAATCAAATACTCATTCAAAAACCAAGAGGACACATTGTTGGGTTTTTTTTTTCTCAAATTCAAAGTTTACAACATGAAATGGACAATCTTGGTTGATTATTAAATGAACATTCAAGAAGTTTTCATTGGTATGTTTGGCTCAATGAATGATTCTTGCATTTTATACATTTTGATCTTGTATCAAAAGGTTATGAATGGGTATTTGTTTTAATTGGTTTGAAATGGTGAAAAAATCAAATTTTGGAGGACAAAGGTTGTCATTCGTTGTTTTAATTAATGATTTTTCACAAATACGTTAGCAAAGGTCACCATAGTAAATATATTGGAAGTGTTGAACAATAAACATTTGTGTTGAAACAAGAACGTTGCAAATAATTCATTTGACATTTTGCACAAAAAAATTATAACTTATTCTTAAAATTTAATTTACATCTACTCTTTTTATGTAACATAACATTTCATTTTCATATTTTGATGGATATGAAGCAAAGTTAAAATCAAGGATGTTATTTTGTGAGTAGGTGAATAGAACATGAACAAATGGAATATTTTAATAAATATCTTATCCAAATAAACAACATATTTTTTTATAGATTCAACACATTGACAATATTTTTTAAAACATATTTTGATAGTATCACAGATGTTATTCCATGAACATGAGTAGAATTTTGGAATGTTGTTACGATTATCACTTTCAAATGACAAATGGAGCTCATTCATGATTCATAGTTAATTCTTAGTTCACTTTTAGTTAATCATGAGTTTGTTTATAAGTAATTCATAGTTCATTCTTAATTAACTTGTAATTCAATTGCATTAACTTTTTAGTTCATTCTCAATCAACTTTCAATTGATTAAAAATTAAATTTTTAGGTCATTCACAGTTAACTTTTAATTCATTCTTAGTTAAATCATAGTTAATTATTAATTCATTTGTAATTTAAAAACTTTTTAATAAATTTCCATGGTCAATGGGCACATGGAAATGTCCATAGAAATTTCCTTGAGTTAAGGCCTAAAGGGGTGTAAATAAAGGTAGGACCTCGATTACTTTTAATTCATTCAATATCAATTTAAAGTTTAATCTTGTTTCAGTACCTTGTTATGTTATTTTTGTGTTTTTATTTTCATGTTTTATCACAATAATTTTTGTTTTTGCACTTTTGTTAGTGCATTTCACGTTTTTGTTTTTAACATCTTGTGATTTTGTTTCAATTTTTATGTTCTATGTTTGGATTTAGGCTTAGGTTTGTCTTTTCATTATTTGTCTATATAATTCTCGTGCTTTTGATAAGTGCACACTTGTAAATGGTGCAAAAATAATGAAAAAAGGAAAAGGAGAAAAAAGGTGAAGGTGTGACCTTTTACAAAAGTGACAAAGCCTTCCTCTTTGTTCTTTTCCCACACCTCACACCCTCTCTACACTCTATGACACAAGCACGAAGTTGGGATTCAATTCCTTAAAAAATGTTATGGCAAAACACAAACCACACCACACAATGGTAAACAAAACTCAAAATCACATTGCACAATCTTAAATGCCAAAACTTTCACATGAATACAATCAAACAACATCAAGCTACAATTGTTATATTCAAAATACTACTCACTTGGAATAGAAACCTATACACTTGCAAAGTCCCACAAGAACCCAAGTACAACCAAACTCTTGCAAAAACATGAACTTGCTTAACATTTACATAACAAACACAAGAAAATGGTGTGATATCAAATTAATTTTTTTATATGAAAACACCCAATTTAAATGTTTATCCAATTCCCCTCTAAAAGTCTATATGTTTAGAACCGTGTTCATATTATAACCAATCCTAAGCTAATTTACCCCCATAATTTAATACCACTTTTAATTGTCATCTACTTATGCATAAAATGCCAAATTTCATAACACATCAAATGAAAACATGACACATTGTATTGTTTGGGTTGGAAGAAACATTCATTATATATTTGTTTATCTTATGAATTTTCATGTCTTTTTCCTTGAAATACTTTAGTTGGCCTCTAATATTGTGTACATGGATCTTTTGTGTCATTCTTTAATCTCCAACTACATTAGATTAATCAAATCCATTACTTCAATAATCAATTTGATGTTTTTGTTTATGGCTTTGATCATTGGCAAGTGCAAACATAATCAAAGGAGTCATTTTTAATGTAAGTAATGTTTATGTAACATGTTTGCAAGTTTAGTTATAAATTAAGTTATTGTTGGAAATAGTTATGTTTGAACAATATTTTTATATATTACATTACCTAGGTAGCTTTGACACTAGTTGTATTATTTTCAAAAATAATAAAATAATAAATATTGGAGAAAAAAAATATCGAACATTCAAGAATAATCTATTTGTTGAAATGAAGATTTCAAAAGTAATTAATTATGTGACAAACATGTATAAGTATTTGATAATTGATGTATCATAATACCTTGAGAACTTTTACACATGTTTGTCAAATAATTAATTAATTTTGAGAATTTCATTTCAACAAATCATATATATGATACATCAATATTTGAATTAAATTGAAATTAATCCAATAAATATAAAAGATTTTGAAACATTTTTCAAAGCTTGTAATCAGTGGTTGAGAAAATTGTTTAAACATGAATTAAACATTGTTTATGCATTATTTAAACATTGTTTGACCAATTTCATGATGTCACATCAATTTATTATAATTATTCATGAATTGCTTTGGGAGGTATTGTTGATTTTTTTTTTATCTTGTTCACACTTTGGTGAGAAAACATTTACATGTTTGTAGCCCAAAGTGGGTTTCCCCATGCGTAATGCAAATTGATGGAATGGAACTTATGCAATAGGTGGAGCATATGTGCAAATCAAGTGTACAAAGGATTGATATAAAAGCCAAGTTAAAGGATGTTAGAAAAATATGACCAAAATTGAAATTTTGGCATTAAAGATTGGATCAAATTGAACCAAAATTGGCCTATTCATTGAAAAATTTGGGCAAAAACTGAAAAATTGACATAAAGGTCATGAGAAAGATTGTTCACAAAATTGACCTTAACTTGTGTATTGCATTGTTGTTTTGTTGTTGGATGTTGTGCATATGGCACATAGTGATGGATGAGGAATCCTTTCCTAACAAAGTGTAACCATGCAAAACTTTGCTCATCTTGTGTGTTTGTTTCTAGTATTAGCACAACATAGTTTGTGTTACATTCAATTTATAGTCTTTTCACATACACTAGTGTACATTGATGATGCACTTTTCTTAGAACATTTCAATTGTCTCATTATATTTTTTGTTGAATCGTCATAGTAAGTTCTTATCATGCTCCTTAGTAGTCATTTCCTTTAATGAAGTATGGTGTTTGGTTCTTTTGTGGTAATTTGATTTTTTTTTGAAATTGGAGTTCAATTCATTCCACTCATCTTTAGTTCCTTATCATGAATGAGTTTTTGAAGGTTTTTTTTAAAATATCATTTCATTCTTGTGTAGTAAGCATCACCGTGTGTATTTTTGGATTACTTAATTCCTTTTGAACAACATGTTCATAACACTCACACTTTATGAACACCAAGGCTTCATTTTGTTATTAGTTTTCATATCCTTGACAACTTGTTTAATTGTCACTTCTTAATAATCCTCATCCTTTATTTCTATGCACAAATATTGAAAGGCTCCTTATAAACATTGAAATGCTAATTGCCTACGAAAAATTTATGTTATTTTTTAAAGGAATATTTTAGTTGGAACCATAAGAATGGAGTTTTCCAAAAAAAAATTGTGCAAATATAAAGGCAAAAATTTCATAATAAAAGAAAAGGGGAGTAACTTTGTGACAAATATAAAGATCTTACCTAGCTTGCTTTCAAACTAATAAGTTACCTTTATTGATATAAGTTTAAATCTTCAAATTTGAAAATTCTCTCAGGTATTATATTTAAGTTTTCATTAACCTTACCATTAGAAATATATTTGTAAATATATTGTCACATTTGCACGCCATGAAGGTAATTTATTGATGCCATGTGCATAAGTAAAAATATAAATAATAAATAATAGTGGTACTTGTGACTTGATCATTATGGGTGAATAATCTTTTAGTGATTTAAAACTAGATTAAAAGGATATAATGAAAAATAAAAGGAGGCAAGTGATTAGATATTTCATTTATTTGAAAGATCTATTCTACTTAATATTTTAGGTATTTCATGATATTTCCCTCATGTGTAGTTTTTGATTTAAGTGCAATTTGAGGAAACTTTGTTAAGTAAAATAAGTTGTTGTATATAATTTTAAATTATATAATTGAAATGAAAATTATATGTTTGAAAAAAATTGACATTAATGCACATATCATGGCATGGCCTTCACAACTTTATTAGGGTAATAATTTTAATAACAAGATATTGGAGTTGGTATGTGAGGGGCTTTTCTCATAATTGTTTTAAAACATTGAAAATTATCTTTTTGGATTTGTGTCTTTTCAAAGCTTCCTTCTATCATGCAACATAATCACAAATCACATAAATGAAAAACATTTTTTTTGTTTTTCCTCACAACTTAATCGCAAATGATGTAAATGAAAAACATATTTTCAATACTTGTTGCATTGATTTGCATCTCCTTTTCTCTTTAATAGAATTTCATGAATTCAATGGAACTTGAACTTGACTCAATGAAATTTGAGTTCCATTCAATATATATGAATTTAATTCATTTCAATAAGTTAAATTCAAATTGAATTTCAATTCAAAATTCAACTCTCAAGTTGTGTGCAATGTGATTCAATATTTTCATTCTTAATTTCTATGAAATCAAAAAAAAAAAAAAAAATCCTTCATTTCGTTGTGTGCAATGTGATTCAATATTTCCATTCTTAATTTTTATGAAATCAACTTGTTTTTTTTCTTCATTTCATCATCCCTAGTAGTAATGCAAAAAAACATGGAATACAAGAAAATAATAAATTTGGGCTCCATGCTACTTTGCACTACCAATGATGATGATTAAATTATTTTTTTGTGCATTTTATTAATTTTTTTGTAATCAATTTTGTCTTTTCAAAAAATAAGTTTTTATAAATTTCACTATATATCATTTTGTTTCATTGATTTATTTATTTTTTTCATTCTTGATTTGATAGGCTAAATGTCAACAAAAGTTTGATTCAATAGATAATTTCACAACAAATTGCAAACAGACAAAAATATTGAAAGGGTGCAAGACCTACAAAATTTATTTTAAGAAATTAAAAATTAAAAAAGAAAAAAAAAGAAAAAAAGGGGTAAATAAGGTATAGGCAAATAGTAAATCCAGGCCGTCCAAAATGCTTGTAAGTCCATCGAACTACAAATGTACACATAATTTTAGGGTTTGAGATTTTAGGGTTTGGACTTTGGACCTTCGTCTCTCTGTGAAAACCCTGGGTCCACTGCCCGAGAGGGTTCCAGGCTTTGTTCTGAACACAATGCCTTTGAAATATCGCTCTCTATATCTGGATTGCGAACTTGATATATCGCGGCGGATGGTGAAAGTAGGTTTCAGAAGATGATTCGGTGAGAACAGAGCTTTCAGTTGTCGGAGAACAGAACTTTGGAGATGGAAGGAGCGTCTGGAGCTCATCACCGGGACCCCTTCAAATCTTCAGGTGAATTGTCTTTCCTGAGTTTTCGTGCCCTACAAGTTTCCGTCAGGTACTTTTGTTTCTTTGAAATTTTTTTGCAGTTAGATCAAACGTTCTTGGCTTTTATGTTGCTTCGTCAGAATCATAATGTCAGAGGTTCAATTCATAGCTAACTAGTGGAGCAAATAGAAGGGGCCAGTATATGTGAAGTGTATTCATGATGGAGACTGGCAGTGGGAAGAGTGGCCGGGCAAAGGAGGAGGCAGCAAGCAGCTACAGTTGGGAAGGAGAGGAGGGAGTCTGTGGTGCGTGCAAAGAGGCTGCGGAGAGCAGACCCATCAGATCATGGGGATGATGGTTCAATGCAACTTGCAGTCATGGGTGATGAAGCTGCATATAAAGCTCTTGAGGAGAGCACTGTTAATGCAGTCCACAACCTCAAGAATTTGTACTTTTCCTCATTTCCGCTTCAGACTCTCATGTGGTGGTGTAAGCACAAATAGTTTTGGTTGCAATTTCTGTTGTGTCTTGCAACAAATGAGGATCGGTTTTGTGTCAAAACTGGGGTTCACTGGGGAGTTCCAGCCCTAAAAAGAGATCATGGTACATTGTGACTGTAGCTGGATGTGCATGTATTGTGAAGAGAAGATCATGGAAATTGGGATCACCAAGATCTGCCACCTCTTTCTGGCACAACGGGTGATGCTGATAGGAATTCTACTTGGGGTGTGAAGACTGAAGGGGTCACCAGCTAAAAGGATTGGAGCACTTCAAACTCTTCGGCATCTGTTGTCATGCACTGCCATGCCACCTGTACATGTTGCCATTGAAGCTGGTGTGGTGACACTTCTTGTGGATTGCCTTGCCTTTGGGTCTTCAGAAGAGCAGGTGTGGCTAAAGTCCCTCAAAGTGCCTCTTGTGTGTGGTAGTATGGCATCTATTGCAAATTTGACATGAAAGTTTTTGTTTAGTTTTCAATTCTTTTTTTCTAGAATAGCATCATGCAGACTTGCTACAGAAGGGTTTTTAGGGTTTAAGATGATAATGCTTGCCAGTTGTTGCTTACAAAAGCAGCTGGCCTAGTGTGAGTTTAGTATTTATTGGATGAGGTTGGCTGCCTGAGAGTTGTGATGCTGGGATGTTCTTGCCAGCTTTTTGAGGCAGCATGGTGCCTGACGAATATTGCATCTGGGGACCTTCAACAAACCCGTGCAGTGGAGCCTGCCCTGCCCCTTCTCATCCTTCATCTTGGAGGTTATCTCTCTTACTCTCTTCAAGGACAAGCTAAAGCTGGTTTATCCTTTGCAGAGAAGGATGTCTGTTGATCCAGAAGAAGATCAAATTGTCTTATTAAATTCAGCTCCTAAATTTGCAGTTTCATTGGGTATGGGGATCATGTGTTCAGTATTGAAACTCCTGAAATTTGAGACTAAACAATGTGAGACGAATGAAGAAAGGAACTGATAGAAACATACAGAAACCCTTGAGCTGGGAATTTAGAGGAAGAGAATGCAGAAAGTAACTGCAATGTCTGAGGGGAGGACCAAATGGCTTATAGGAAGGTTGTGTGAAGACAGAGAAAAGTGCAGTGCATGTGGTCGAGCAGTGTGCATGGGCGATAGGAAATGTTGCTGGAGATGGAGAGATTTTTCGTGATGTGCTCCTCAAGCAAGGAGCCTTGCATTCATTATCACGCCATCTGCTATCCCCTGTCCCATCTCTTTCTCGTACAGCTGCCTGGGCATTGTCAAATCTCATCAAGGTTGGATTCCTAGGAATATTTCCTGAAATGTGCCTTCTCAAATAGTTGACAGCTGTTTATTCCTTTCACAGCTTCTGCTTTAATGTTAATTTTGATCTTATTTTACTTTCACTGTTCACCTCTATGCACATTTGTATCAGCCTCAATTGTTGCCATAATTGTGCTCAACAGTTAGAAGTTACCTTACTTTACATATCACCTTCAAGGTGTAAGGGATATTGTTTGAAATGTGATAGCTCTACTGTTTGTGGGCAGCTCCATGGCTAGCCACCATGACTGATCAGGGCTGCTGAAGGGTTAACTCCAGACAGGATATAATATGTTTGTCATGTAGGCTTGCATCTGAATAAATAATTCTTCTTATAGATTGATAAATTGTTGTCAGTCTTGAATGCCTGCAAGCTTGAATGTGGTTTGGCAGGGTCCAAGCCCAAAGGCGGCAATGGAGCTTATGAAGATTGAAGGCATGGTGGACACCTTGGTGTCTCATGTTTCAAAAGGGTGGGTATTTCAGACCTGCCTGTCCTTGTGTCAAACTAAATCTACTATTTAGTGTTGATAGCAAATTGATGTTCCTAGATTCTTGTGAACTTTGAAAGAATTTCCAAAGACAAATGAGGGTATTCATATGCTACATTGTTCACAGTAGAACAGATGCATGTGTAGTATGTCCTTGCAGGATTGAGTTTTTTTTTGCATGTAGAAAGGGGAATTTCTGTGGCATGAGTCCCCGATGTTTGTAAGTGATTTTTTACTGGTCTTTAGGGAGGAGGATCTTGTGGTGGAGGTTGCATGGGTGCTGGTATACGTGACCTCAATGTCAGATTTGCATGTGACCCTTCTGTTGAATGCGGGTCTACTTCCACCCCTTCTTGGCCGCCTTGCATCCTCTGAACAGCTTTCTCTTCTCACTCCAGTATGTGGATTTACCCTGGCAAACATGTTTTAGAACTTGTCCATTACATATATCTACTGTTTACCTGCCTTTAAATGGTGCTCAGAATAATATCTGCAACACATTTTTCACAAAGGGGCCAAACCTGATGCAGTAATTGCAGTCAATAGATTAATGACTTTTTGCTTGCAAAGGAGGTTAAGATTTGCTGTAAGCATCACAAACTCTTTTACCTGTGTATATGTTTTGCAGGTTTTGCGGACTCTAGGCAACATAGTTGCAGGTGACAACTCCAAGACAGATGTGGTTTTGTCTGTGGGACAATCTCTCCCTGGTAATTTCTTCAGGAAAATTATAATCTAGGTGCTTGCTGAAGGATCAAAGCTACATGAGAACAAATTCATAAAAGACTGTTGTCTTCTCTTCCTTTCTTCTGATTGTGATCATGACTGCTTTAACTGGTCCGCAAACATAGTTGTGTAGAGTTGCATCAAATGTGAAACTCCTAATCCCTAAATTAAGGCTTGTGTTGGGAAGTGGACTCAAACTTTAATAGCCTGGTTCAATGCTGAGTAGACACTTTCCATCCTCTGTTGGGGAAAGTTGAGCTTCATGTGGAGAGCAATATAAGTGTTGTGTTGCTAGGCGGAGTTGAATTCACCGATTCCCTAGTTCGGAGAGCTTCTGCTCTAATATAATGTTCCTGCTTCATCCTTCAATCTGGATTGTTGAGCTTCCTCCTTGTGTTCATACCTTCAATCTGTGAGTTCTTCCCTAGTTATATTATTGTGGACTTGCATCTGACAAGTTTGATGGCATCTGTTTTGATTAATAAGTATGGAGGGCATGGGATTTTAGGTGGCATTATAGGGGTGCTTGCAAGGTGCTTGGAGAGTAAGCATCGCACTCTACAAAAGGTATTTCCATGCTTTGCCATTTGTTGTGATATATCTCGTTTAGATGTAGCAGCTCTCCACATTTTTAATGCAAAGCCAATGCAAAGTTTTTAATCTTCAGGATCTTGAAAGAATCCAGCTTTTTTCTCTAATGCCTACGTGGAAAAATGTAGTAATAGCTGGGTGTTCATTTATAACAAGCACTACGTTTAGCCCTCATCCTCCTATTCTTTGTATGGCTTGGAAGTTCTGTAGACAAGCTCATAAATCCTTTTATAAATGCACATCTGACTTGTGAGTTCATTTATTTTGAAACGCCAAAGAAAGATTTTCTTTTGGTGGTTCTGCCTTTGGAATTTGCAAAATTGTTACTTCAGGGGCTTCTTATTCATAAGTGGGGAGTTTTCAAAGCCCACGTCATCTTCAAAAAGTCATTATTTTGAAGTTGTGCCCAGTTCCCTCTCTCTTCTTCCTCTTTTCTTGTTTTGGGTTTTTTTGCTTTTAGTTTACTTGTGTTACTCTTTGTTCATCGGTCTTTTTTGGCCTTCTCCTGTTCTTTTAGGTTGTTGAGCTTTCCAGCATCATGGCTGAGTTCTCCCCTTACTGCAGAAACTCTTGTATGTTGGTTTATGTTTGACATTGACCTCCATCCACTGCTGCCAAGAGGTCATGAAATCACTTGGGATGTTATGGTAGGTCTTTGAGCCATACATGTTGCTATGGAAGTCTCTGAATATGCAATGTGGTTTTAGAAAGGAACCTAGGATTCAAAAGGCTTACACAGTGACATTTTCCTATTGTTCTCAACCAGAATATGTAGGTAGAAAACACAATTTGTATGCTTTTGTATGGATTCTAATATTGCAGTTTCTGCCAAATTTGAAGTGGTCAATAGTTGGTGATATAGGTTCTTACAGTTTTGTAGCTCAAATGGCAAGCTTGATTAGTTTTCTCAAGAGATTGCGTCTCTTCAAGGTTTAATTGAATCAATCCACAGGTTTTCTTAATGGTTGTTGGGTATCTTCACCTTTAGAAATTTCAGAATGATTATTTTGAGGTGTTCGATTAACAAGTGTGGACCTTTTCAGAGGCCCCTGTCCTCAAAAAGATCATACTTTAAAAATTCTTCATGCCATTTTTCTTTTCTCTTCCTCTTTCCTAGGATGGTTCATTTTTTGTGTTTCCTTTATTTTATGTTCCTCTTCCTTCTTAGTTTCCTTGGTCATCTCTTTCTCTTTAATGTTTTGTTGATCAGCATCATGGTCGAGCCCTGTTACTGCCATTCTCAGTACATTGGTTGATGTATGACATATGAACTGCAACCATGCAAGGAGCTGATGAAGTGAGTGGAGATGTTATGGTAGCTGGTCACTGCAATACATGTTGGTGTCTAAGGTCCCTGAGCATGCATCACGACTGTGACTAGTGCTCCTCAGTATTTTCTGTGTTCTTCAGGATTGGGTCTCCCTCTTTGTTTCCTAGCCACTGACATGCTGTCTCACATCTCTCTGTGGTCATCACTCAATTCTCAGGTTGAGCCAAATCTTAAGTATGGATAAACTTATGAAACTTATCCATAGTTGTGAAATGTATTCATGATTGGTGCTGTTAAGTTGAAAGGTACCTATTGACTGGTGGTCATGATTTCATTACTTGCCTTTACAGGAAGCAGCATGGGCAGTTTCCAACATAGCTGCAGGCTCCATTTTGCAAAAGCAGACAGTATTCAATGGTGGTGTGGTTCCCCCACTTTTGCACTTATTAGCGACAGCAGTGTTTGATGTAAGAAAGGAATCGGCATATTGCTTGGGGAATCTGTGTGTAGCCCCAAAGGAAAGCAGAGAACAGGGTGGCATTATTTTGGAACACTTGATAGCTTTAGTTGACAGTGGGTGCCTGCCTGGGTTCATTGCATTGGTTAGATCACCTGATGTGGAGGCAGCAAGACTTGGTCTTCAGTTTCTTGAACTGGTACGGCAAATTTCCATTATTACAGTATCACTCATGTACTTTGGTGCAAGAGATGTTTGTGTTGGGATTGCTAGGTGTGCTGAATGACTCTAGGGTTTGGTGATGAAGGTGATGAGGGGCTTACCCAATGGAAGGGGCCCAAAAATTGTGGAGAAAGAGGATGGAATTTCTGCATTGGAGGAACTTCAGTTTCATGAAAATGATGAGTTGCAGACCATGTCCAATACTCTTATTGACCGCTATTTTGGTGAAGATTATGGCCTGGAGGAAGAGTATGGCCCTGGAATTATGGATGTTTTAAGGGGGAGTGATGACAGTTCTGATTATCCACCATGGCGACAAGGGGGTGGTCTTACTGCTTAGTCCTTACCTAAGAAGATGTACAATCTTGTTCCTGTTTGGACTCTGTTTGTAAAAGGTTTTGCTTAATAATAGGTGGGGAAGGTACAGTTGAGGGTTTGTTCTGAGAATTTGTATTTAGTGGCATAAAAATCTCCTTTATACCATTGAAGTACTCATTGAGATTGCAATACAAAGTGGACTCTTCTTGCCAATGATATTTTGAGAGATTTATGTTGATAATGTAATCAAATTCAGCATCCCATCTGAGGAAGAAGACAATCTATTGTGCAAATAAGTACATTCCAAATTTGACTTGTTTGATTTCTGATGTACCCTGCAACATTTGCTTGCATCAGTCTGTGTGCATTCAAATGCATATTATAGGGTGTAATTTATGCCAATTTTTATTGCCAACGTTTTGAGCAACACTAGTACAGTCATTGTGAATTGTACAGCCACCCTTCAGAAAGGAAGTTTGGGGTTAGTAGGGGTGGTTGCAGCGATGAGAACACATCTTTTTCCATTGCAAAGAGAACCAAACAACACTTTGGAGTTATTCATTCTCAGTCTCAGCAAAACATGAACTAACATGACAAGAATGGGTGCTGTCATTACCTTTTGCATCACTTAGAAAGTTCAACACCATCATCTTCATCATGAATCAGCCAGTCTTTGGGACATAAATTGCTGTTTACTCAATAGCTGAAAATGTAGAGGGCAAGGATCAACATTGAATGTGGATCGAAATTAATATCTTCTCACAAGGTAATTGCTATTGCACTGTGCACATTTTCCTCATGCTCCCACTTTGTTGCTTGTCACAAGCTTGTGGCCTGTTAATCTAAGAAATCCATTCTTTGATGCTTCACTCTTTGATTCTCAGAACTTTCATGGCCCTTTGATGCTGTACTAGGCCTTTTATTTCTTAACCCATATTAATAACAACTCGTTCTTCTTAAATAACGCCTCATAACCAAACCATGTGAGCTAGGAGAAAAATAATGGGGGTACTTGTAAAGGGGACTCCATAAGGATGCAATTCTTTAAAAGGCATAGCAGGGATCAGAAACAGCCTCATCGATGTCTCCACCATTTCATGTCAGAGATAGAACAATATGATTAGCCTCATCACATCCCTTACACAGCAGCCTTTTCTTCAACAAGAAACACAGTGGTAGCAACAACGTTCAACTTTTCTCGTTCCTACCGTATCAAAGCCTAACCTTTCCTAAAAGGCTGGGATTCAGGAGGCGTGAAGAAGACTCCAAGGCTTCCTTGTACATCAGGAAAAGAAACCTGAACGTGACTTGGCGACAGAAAAGGATCAGAACCACAGCCATTGGTTTGAACTGCTGTCCACAGGTGATTTCAGAACGATAACGAGTTGTTCATCACCTCCTCTTCTCTCACGTCTAGCAAACGCATGCTTACGAATAGAAGTGGCTGGGAAACCTTGATGCATCAAGATCCACCTAACAATTCTAACATAGGAAAGAGCACGTACAAATACAACGTCATACTTCGCCAGATAGAAAAGCTAAGTACGAGGCCCGAATACCTCACCAACACAATGAAAGAGCCATAGATCAAGAAAAGCCATTACTTTAACATTCACAACTACCATTGGAAAGCTCAACAAGTGGAGCAGGGAGGGACATGACTACATCAGAAACAAGTCAATGAAACCGTTGTTGAATCCCTTACATCGCCGGCTGAAGAAATACCAAGCAGACCAGGACGAGGAAGCACAACATAAACATGACAGAGGGAACTGAAAGACATCAAGATCTATCGGCTCTACTCCGGTCAAACGAAGGATACAACCTCAGGAACGACATCGCTTCGTACAGAAGCAAAGAATGTAAGAACCATTGCTGAAGGACACAGCACAAATCTCCACCTCGGTATACCGCTAAGAGTTCATCAGATGCAATGGGTCGGAGTTACCAGAAGCAGAGGTTTTGTAGGCTCGGTCGCTTTTAGGGCCTGCAAACATATTAGGGTTAGGGTACTGGAACACTTTAGGGTTAGGGTGTGAGAGAAGCGTTCGGTTTGCTTCCAGACAGTTGCACCACACATGCAACATTTCCTGAAATCTCTCTTGCAAATTGGAGTCGGAAAGTCGCTGAAATTTTATGTACATTCAACATTGTCTTAATAATGCAAGATGCTGCCGTGTCCTTGAAATTCTCTTCAACTCAACAGGATTCATGCATTCACCAGTACCTGATCTTCTTTATCAGAATTGGCAGGTCAGTGTCGTGCGGGGGGGATTTGAGGTACTTCGTCTTCGTTTTCAGACCTTCGATCTTCTCCCTGCCTTCAGCTTCTGGTCAGTATGAGAATGCACGTCTTGCTTTAAGGGTTTCACCTTTGTGGCCTTTGTAGATGATTCTCTTGACCAACTTCCAAATTTCAGATCTTACTCTATCTTGCGAGTTTAGGCGTCGCTTTGAGGATGCGGTGTTTTTGAGAACCTTGGTTCATAACTTTGGGCTGTTTTTCATATTGAGTTGCTCGATAACTTGCAGGATGTGGGTTTAGATTGAGAAGTGGAGATGACTGAGAATGCATTGCTGCAAGGAAGGGACGTTGATGGAGGGCCCTTGCTCTCGTCCTACAGGCCCTTACCTGTGGGTGCCCGGCCTTCTTCAATCTCTTCGCCCTTCAAGGTACGCCCTTTCTTTTGCCTGTAGCAACTTTCAAGCTTGGCGCTTGTTGTTGCTCTACTTGCATCCTTTTCAACATGCAAATTCCAAAGCTGTTACAACTTGCAACCGGCCATTGTGGGCTAAAAAACATGTTGAAACCCCCAAGCCAACCTTCTTTCCTTGAATTGGTTTCTTCCGTTCCTTTGGAGAGTGCAATATCAGTATGTTAGGGAACAAGCCCACAAATCTCTGCTTCTGCCCATATGTTGAATTACCACCAGATTTGAAAGACTTCTACTCTGCCAGACTAGCATGCAAGTTATGATTTTTGGACCCTGTGAAAAAGATTTTCATGGTTCTGAAAACTATCTGTGCTTTGTATAATTTGTGCCAACCAAAAAGAGTAGAGGTTGATATTGAAACACCTCAAATGGAAATTGTGCTCTTGGATCACTCAACTAAAGTGCATATTTACTATTGCCTGCCAGCTGTCTCTTATGTAGGCAGAATTAGTGCTGTAGGCAACTGTGAGCATGTGTTGTAGAACATTCCTCTGTCGCATGGTTGTGATTGATTCTTGTTATGCAATTGGATGCACCAGGGAGTTCAACAAGTTGAGCTAGAATTGCGGTTATTAGAAGCTCTTGCAATTTATCACCCCTCAAAATTGGCAGGTACTCCTTTTGCTTTGATCATTACTTCCACCCATTCAAGGATGTGGAATTCTTGCTAATGTTAAACAGTCATTGGCCAATGGGCTACTTCAGAGGCCAAACTTCTTACTTCTGTTTGCTACTTTGGATTCTGAATTATTTTAGGCTGTCATAAGCAAAACTCAAACCTCAATCAAATCATCAAAAGCCAACAAAGGCACCCCATGGTATAGCTGTGATTTTAGTGTCTTGTGTGAAGGCTGCTGTATATCAAGCTTTGTCAATTGTTACACTATGCTGGGCATTTACAGTTATGAGGATCTGGCAGGAATGCACCGGCATTTTGTTCTTTTTGGCCTGATGGATCATCTTGAGAGAAGGTTTGTCCACCTTGATGGCATTCTTCAATTTCAAAACTTACAGAGTGTAGCACAGTATGAGCTCTAAAAGGTGCCTTTGGTAACAAAAAAATTCCAGGTGAATAGAGTCCTTAATTGTTGAGCCTTGTGAGTCCATACCTAGTTAAATCCTCTGTTTTTTTTGTTGGTGGGGAGATGCAGACTAAATCAGCGGTTTTCACCAAATGAAGTTCTTCAGCTTTTAGACTGTTTCTTCAATGTGGCCCTCTTGGTAAGCCATGGCCTCATTTGTTGAATGTGCAATGTTCAGTTCTTTTTGCAATTGTAAACAAGACATGTCATTCAGACTGGCAATGGTGATGCCCATTTAATTTATTTTGTTGAGAATTACTGAAAACTGACCTCAAAAGGATCACAGATATGTGGTTTCTTCATGAAGGAAAAATAATTAAATAAGGTTGGCAGGTTTACATCATCAGAAGTAACTGATGCTCAGGGGAGGTGTTTGTGAACAGAAGGCAGATGATGATGACATGGAGCTCATGGCTCTGGAAGAAGAATTTTCACTCCCATCATCCATTTTTGAAGACATTAAGGAGGCGCTTTAGATTTTGGACCTTCAGCACTTTATACATTCACATTCCGAGGAGTCACATCTGCAGAAGGACAGATGTTCCCCCCCCTTTCTGGTTTCTTGATTGAAAAAATATCTGGGAAAATGTTGTTTGAACCCTGAAGAAACTTGTTCTGGCTTGTACAGGGGGGCCTACTTGCTTGCTAAAATCCAAATTCTTTTTGAATGCGATGCTTTGAGCCAAAATCCTGTCCCTCTCCAGTGCCAGTCCAGACTGTTATGTCTAGAATCTAAGTTTGGTACTACCTATTTAGTTGCAGTTGTGCGGTACGTTGCACACTTGGAGAATGAGCTTGTGCAACATCATGTTCGCTAATAAAACTAGGTCACTTTGAAGTGATGAATTTGACACATGGGATAAGAGCTAAGGAGTAAACTCATTGTATAATGGCTCTACTCTTTTTGGGATGTTTGATAAAAATCATGAGAGTTGATGAATTGTTGAACTCTACTATGACATAGTTACTGTGACTTTGATTCATATTGATTAGTTCATATGAGTGTCCACAACTTTTTCTTTTTTCTAAGGAGCCATATTATTGATTGGCCTGCCCCATAGAAGCACCTCTTTGGACCACCAAGTTGCAAAATAGAAACAAATTTGCTCCCCTATAGCCCACCTTTTCAGTTTGTGTACACGAGAACTTTGGGCAAACCATATATGACAAATCTGAGGTGCTATTGGGAACATCTTGTGAACTTGGGGAACCTTTTGCAAATCCTATGGGAACACATTTGGGAACAAGGGAAAAAACCAAATTAAAAAAACACATTGGAGTTTTTTAAAAATAGTTCTTCCTAAAGTTGCCTAATGTGCAATAGGAATTTCAAAAGGATGATTGAATGTTTACCTATACTTCATATCTTGCATATAGCAAGATTCAGTTAAATCTTCTTAGGAATGATTGACACTTGTTTTTTAACATCTTCTTATGGTTGATAGCCACTTTGGCTGCATAAGTCATTTCCTTGAAAAAAATCTAGTCACATGGGGTGTGAAACTTGGACATTGGCAAAATGCATTGTACAACGTTGTTTCTTTCTTGAAATTTTGAACCATTTCATTTTTTTCTTAATATAATTTTTAACATTTCACCTTTCTATCCTCATGTTTATTTATTTTCTTCTTTTTGAAATTTTTTTTAATGAATCTGCTATGCATGTATGGTAGTTAGGTAATTTGAATGCAAAATTAATTAACTTATGATTTGTCCAAAAACCATCAATTGTTTTTTATGTGCATTATTGTGTGGGCAAATTTTTCAACCACATGCAATCAAGTTGTGACCCATATATTGTGTATTTTTTGATGAAATTCAAGTTTCATTTTATTAATAAATGTAAGTATAAAATAAACCAATACCTTGTTTGTATGTCATGTTGTTTTAGGAAATTCGTATAAAAATCATCTAAATTTAAATATGGAAAAAAAATGAACTCACATTAACATCTAGTATTCCATTATATGTAAAAACCAAATGGAAATAGTTCCTTAGTTTATTAAAACCCTACAAAATTTTATTTATGAACACATTGTAGATTCGAAAAATGTATAAAAGTATTAGAAAAAAATTGGAAAATTTAAAGGATGTCAAATTAACACAAACTAGATGTCAAAATCTCTCCATTTCCACAATCGATTGCTAATTGGCCATGGTGATGGGGGGTGTGTTTTGAAGAGGTGGAAATTGAAAAATAGTTCAAACTATAACTATCATTTGACTTAAGTTAGAGGATTATTGCATCCTTTGCAATGTGATTGAATTTTTTTGACACAAAAAAAGTAACAAAAACAAAAAGAAGAGGGCCTTCTAGCCCTTTGAAGCTCCAAATGGTGTTAGCATAATCATGTAAGAACACATTGGCCTATTTGTGTACACATACAAATACCTCAATTGCTAAAAGGAAAAATTGATTACTGGAATGTTGGTTGTGATAACTCTTTTTTTTGGCTTGAGTTGCATTGGAATCAACTAATCCTTGAATATTGCAAGATTGGGGAAATAAATCCACATGTGTTGAGTCGAAAATGACAACGTTTGTTAAGGTGTGAATTCCATTTTGTGAGCACAATGTTGACTCATCAACAAAAGGAATTGAATGTGGCTGAAAGAAATGCATGTAATTATTTTGGTCCTATGGGGAAGCCAACATCTTGTGTAATGGTAGCAAATGTGTCACAAATTACATAATGGGTTTTTGTGCGTTCATTGGCATGGGCACAACATAAGAAATGGATCCCATAAGGTCAATGGGATGTGTGCACACACATTGAAGGAGACCTACAATTGAAGGATGTGGTAGTCTAAGCCATGTCCGAAGTGCTATGAAAAAAATGGGGAAAATAATCAAAAGGTTGTTCGAAAATTTATCGAATTATAAGCCATGTGCTCACCCTAGGGCCTTGACATGATAAAATTTGAGTATGATGGATATTAGATATCGTGTTGGAAAGCATGCTCAAAAAGGTATGATGGTGAAGACTCTCCAAAATGGAATCTTGAAATTGAACCATTTATTGTTTAATGAGTTGTTCAAAATGAAAAACACACACACATGTTGGGGTTGGTAGAAGATCACATGTCACTTTAAAATGTTGTTGAAAAAGGAAAATGTTGTTGATGACTTGTGCTAAAATTTCAAAAAGAAATGGACGTAGATTGACCATAAACTTAACACTTATGATAGAAGTTATAAAGGCCCAATTCCTTAAATAAGATGTTAAGGCAATGGCAATAATATGTATGAACCGAATGCCATTGAGAACTAATGGGAGAGAGACATGTTTATGGGCTAGAAGTCTTTATGGGCTATCAAAGAACCCTAGACCCAAAAGGTGTCTAAACACTTAAAAGAGGGAAAAGTCAAAAGAAGCAAGGGAGTCTATGATGGTGAAAGAAGGAGGTGTGCATCATAATAAATACAATGGTCATTACATGAAACAATGAGTTGAAATTTCAAAGGTTACATGAACATCACCCATTCTAAAAAAAAGGTTGACATGCCAAATATTTTTTAGTAGGGCATCATTGATGAAAGATGATGTGAATGATGAGGTGTCCAATGGAACCTCCAAGACTTTAATTCCTTTTAATGGTGTGTTAAATTCGGATGAGGTGTCAAAATCAAGTTGCAAGCTTAGAGGGGACATGCTACACATTTTTGAGGTTGGATAAAAAAACCTATTTCACAAAGTTCAATTTTAAAATGTTCATATGTAAATGATACAATTGAGGGGGGCCTATGATGTGAGTGTCATATGCAATGGATGGAAATAAGCAAAAGGGGAAACAATTAGTTATAGGGCGTAGTGTTTTAAAGTGAATTAAAACAAATAATGCCCTTCCAAAGGGATCACCTTAACAAGTTCCAATGGTAGATGGGATGATCGTGATATTGCCTTCATAATTATTATGACTATAAAACAAAGGAAATTCAAATGCATAGAATTCATCATTCAAAAGGGATGTGTTGAATTATGTCCCCACCTACTATACAAAGTTTTAAAAATATGGTTTTTTGACATCGAATTGAAAGCATTCACCATGTCCAATTGGATACAACTAATATGGTGAAAGTTTAAGGTGCATTTGATGTCATGGATTATTATTTCACATCCATCCTTGGTTGTTATTCCAAACTAATGTGGGGAAAAATGTGTTACAAAAACATTGTGAAATTGAAGGCATAAAACACGGCTTGTGATTCGATACAATGTTTCCCCCATGGCAATGGGACAAATTTCACATGAAGGTTTGGTCATGGTTAAGAGATGAACCACCTCAAGGACATGGGTAATTTAACGTGGAATGTGACCTTGTGTGATATGAAAACAAAATTGAAATAATTGTGGGAAGCCACTCATGAAATCTTCTAGGTGAAAATAGTTCTAGAGGTGTTCAAAAAACATCCCAAAAGGATCACTTGCAAATAAATTTGACATGCATTGGAATGCCAACTGTGAAAGAGTTACATGAAAGCTCAAGGTCTTGGTTTGGTTTGTAATCTTTGATGAAAAGTGAAAAAAAACCATTTGATTCAAAATGTAGAATGGTGAAAGTTGAGGTGGTGTTTGAGGACATGGGTGTAAGAGAAAATGGTGCCAAAATGTGGGCTCTTCCAAAGTATTCTTTTGCACATCTAAAAATTAAACTATAGAAAATATGAGTTGTAGGATCATGCTGGGGAGGAGGCATTAAATTTAAACTTGTTGCCAAAGCTTGGGTTTGAAGAAAAAAAAATTCATGCATGTTTTATTAATCACATGTTAAACTTCACTTAAATCATATCCATGTTTCCCTATGCTTAGTTGCCCCACCCCAAGGGGGCAAAACAAAACACCATTGGGTAACAAGACAAACAAATGCCAAATTACTACATCATAAGGGTCTTGTGTTGGTTATTGAGTGGAAAATGAAATGCCACTTATACATCATGTTGTAAAACATCAAGGATGCAATTATACAGTTGAGGACAATGAAAACTTAAATGGAAGGACCCAAGGAAATTCAATGTCAAAACCCAACCCTAGGCTAAAGTAGGCAAGGTGGGAGTAAAGGAAAATATTAAATCGAGACAGTCACATGGGTTTGGATGAGAGGAATTGGATACTTGACAAAAATGTTGGTGATGAGTTAACCCTCGGCAAGTAAATTAATGCCCACAAGTGGAGCAAAAGGCTCTAGGTGGAAGTTGTAAGCATGTTGGGGAAATGGGGGTAGGTTGGGGGGTTAGATCATTAACAACTATAGGGGTTGATAGAGTGGAAAGGGAAAAAGTTTTTAATTCTGCATTTTTTGGGGGATTGGGAAAGTGTAAGGTTGCCAAAGCCCCACATTTACATGAAGGTTTGGGGACCAATAGGGGGAACTTATGGTGGCGCATGAAAGTGCAAATGGGTAATGGGAATTACAAGGTTTGATGAGACATGATGAATTAAAGGACATGGGATGTTTTGTGCCGAGGTTTACTGGGAGCACAATTACAAATAAACCCCACTTTAATAAATATTGTTTATTTTTACACAACAATTTTAAATTTATAGAACTAACAACACCAAAGTAAGTGGATCAAAAGGAAAGAGATTAAAAAACCTTTTAAAGTTCCTTGATTAAGGCTATTATACAACCACCAAATTCTAATTTCACCATAGTTTGTTAAAAAACCATTGTTGTGAATTTGTTACCTTCACAGAAAAACTTTCTACGAAAAATTTAATCCATTTCAATGGGTATTTATAAGGTACCTACCACTCTTGCAAGAATATTCCTATCATGTCCATGTTTGCTTACAACCTAGGCCAAGGCAAAACCATTTTTTTTCATACCTCCTTCCCTTAATTTTTATTTTTTTGAATACATAAGTGAACATATGCAAACCCAACAAAAGGTTGTTATTGTTTTGCCAGCCTTCTACAATTGAACTTGACTTCAAGGTGCCAACGATTTGAAAGGTTGGGTGCGTTGTTGTGTTTTAGGAAAAAAAACAAAAAGTTGATGTTGAACTACTATAGGCGCCCCAAGTGCCTATCTGACAAACCTGTTTTATACACAAAGGTTCCTCCCATGGACAATCTCCCAATATTTTTTTAGTCTCTCACTTACAACTAATACACTAAGTATCCACACTCTAAAGGAAGGTGTTAGCTTGGGCCAATGACTCGTTTTATGAGTAGGTAGAACTTTCAATATTCATGAAATCCCATCCCAATCCTCAAGAAATACCCTAATACGAAAAGTGCCACTTAGTAGATGCCCGTGAAACAACTTCCATTCCAAAGTTCCTTGTTTGCTTTGCACATGAATGCTTTTAGCTTGACATTTTGAAAGGTGAAAAGAATAACCAAACATGGAGAAGCAACAAACCATCCATTAACCCATGTGTGGCCAGCTGCACCAAGCTTTCATGTTCGCCATCCATGGTGTTTTTACCTCCACCACCCACTAGGTATTCTTGTTTGCTATTTTTTTGTTATCCATATTACTAGTTAAGGTTTTGATAATTACACAACAATTGAATTGAATGTGCATGCATTTTCAACTACTTTTGTGGCTAATTTGGTTCAACTTCTCGTGAATTTGTGACGTTCCTGCTTTACATGGCATTGCATCTAGACCCTAGGTTATATTCGAAAAAGTCCACAATACTTTCAATGGGAACTAAAAGTCTAGATGTCTTGTTTCTTACAAGCATTGCAAAATACATAAGTTTTTTCAAACCCAAATTTTTTTGCTTCTCAAGTTTTACAATTTTGCTCTTGTGTCGTTCTAAATGTATCTTTCAATTTTATGAGTTTTCTTCATTTTTACATCCATTGTGTGGTTTTTAAATGATTTCAACACTAAGCCCCGCCTAAAGCTTGATGCCAAGCTTATAAAGGGTAATTTATGCACTCCCTATGTTTAAGAAGAGTGACCATACCCTATTCGCCTTTGGGTAGAATGCATTCGGCATATAAAAATGAAACGTAATTATTTCACAACATTAAGAATCATGTGTACCTACAAAGACACTTTCATCTTTGAACTTTTTGCATTCTATTTTTTCTTTTGTATGTCAAATATATATATATTATTTATTTATTTATCACATCATAGTTACAATTTAGGCAATTGTGAGTAATTCAAGTTATTTTCATCAATTGATTACAACAACCTTTTAGTCAATTTTTGACCTATAAGTAAATTTAAATTCTCTCTTCAATGCCACATTGGATGCACTTGTTATAAGGTTATAAATAATTTATATAATTACATCCTTATAATGCAATTGATTTTTTTGCTCCAATTATTATTTTTGTTTATGTATCAACACTATTATGTAGAAGACTTGTGTCCTCTATTGTGTTTATAAAATCTATCCAAGTTAGGGTTTTCTATCATCAAAATTGTGTCTAAGGTTTTACATTTAGGGTTTTTTACATCAATTTGTGGCACATTTCAAAGTTCTTTTATATTTGAAACTTTGACGTGCACAATATATTTAAGTAAAAATTGAGATCTTTTTATATTTTAAAGTTCAACCTCAGATTTTTTATGTTGTAAAGTTCACTTTGTTTAGACTTGTGTATATGTTATACATTTTTTTCCTGTCAATGCAAATTTTTTTCATTCCAAATTCTTTGTCTTCTAACAATTTTTTTAACATCATGATCAATTCTTTGGAAAATCTTATTCATTAATCATGAAATGATTTTTATGCTTCTTATAGGATCAACCAAATTTGAAGCATTGATCACTAGCAATGTAAGAACTTCACGAAACTTTGCCTTTTTCAATATATATTACACAATTTAGATCATTCTACCTTAAATAATAAATTATAATATCACCTGATGGCCACCATGTGTAATAATAAAAAACAACACTTGGTGGCCACTAGGTGTGCATATCGTCAAAAAACACATGACTTGTTCTAATTAACAAAGATGGAAAAAGACACTTAGTGGTTACCAAGTGTCCTTCTTGGTGACGAAAGGTAACATAGGCATTTGGTGGCCACCACATTCTTTCTAATCAATGATTAGAAAAGAAAGGCACTTGGGGCTACCAACTGCTTTTATCGTCGATGAAAAGGAAAAAAATGTGCCCTTCTTTTCAACAAAGGATAAAAAAAGCACTTGGTGGCCATTAGGTTCCTTTCTTGTTGATGAAGAGGAAAAAGAAACACCTTGTGGCCACTAAGTGTCCTTCTCATTGACAAAGGGTAACAAAGGCACTTGGTGGCCATTAGATTATTTTCTAGTTGATAATGAGGAAAAAAAGGCACTTAGTGGCTGCTAGGTGTTTTTCTTGTTGACGAAGAGGAAACAAATGCATATGGTGGCCACCAAGTGTCCTTTAGTTGATGACAAGGAGAAATAAGACCTAGTGGTGATTAGGTGCCCTTTTATTCCACGAAGAGAAAAAATAAAATCTGGTGGTTACTTGTTGTTTTTATAATCATCAGTGAAAAAAAAAGACACCTTATGGTCTCTAGGTGTTTTTTTCATTAACAAAAAGGAAAAAAAGGCAACTAATGAGCACTAGGTGCCCTTCAAGTGGACAACGAGGAACAAAGGGACTTGGTGGCCACCAAGTGCAATTCAAGTGCACTAAAAAAACATAACACATTTGGTGGGCATTAGGTGCTTCTTCTAATCACTATAACAAAAGGTGTCCCTATATGCCAAGTGATTTATTATATTTTGAGTGAATTCATTGGTTTTAATAAAATGCGGACTAGTTGGAAAGTATTGAACTGCACCCACATTTTGTAGTAGTGAATTAATGAAGATAAAAAAGACCTAGGAGCCACTAGGTGCCCCTCTAGTTGACGAGGAAAAAAAACACTTATTCCACCAAATGTCTTATAATCAATTAAGAGGAAAAATGCCACCTAGTGGCCACCAAGTGCCTTTTTAGTCAACGAGGAGGAAAATAGGGACTTAATGGCCACCAAATACTAATAACTTGAAAGTAAATGTAATTGTGGTTGGGATAAATTTATTGAAAAAATTATGAGCATATTTAGTTGTATGTGAATCATTTTACAAAAATCCAACCGATAATCTATTAAACCGTGTATCTGAGGTCTTGGGTATATTTGTGGGTCAAGATGAAATTGTTCCTAAAGTAAACTTTGGAATCTAAGAGATAGCAATTACCTCATGGGGTATTGAATTGGTGAATCCAACAAACCCCATCTTTGAATTCCATGTCATAATTGGGAATGGAACTAATGTACTTTGTCGAGCCAAGGTGACGAATCTAAAAGAATATAAACAAGATTTGTCAAAGGCACTTGTGCATATATTTGATCCATTGAAGAAGAAGACATTGGGATTGGTTTGTGATCCTAAGAGACTAAATGAAAGTTTATAACCATTGAACATGGAAAGGGGCTTCAACATCCAGAATTTTGAAAAGTCAACAAGGAAAGATTTGAAGGGTTTGTATGGGTGTGTAAAATGTTGTACGTGTTGTAGGAGGAATGTGTGAGAAGGAGGAGCTAGTTGAGTTTGTGTGAGTGTGTGTTGCTTATGAGCACAATGATGTGTGCAAACAAAAGGAGCATGGAAAAAGATTAGGTGTAAAAAGTAGGAATTAGAGTTTTATGGAATATTATTGATGAATAAGTTTTTGAACTTTTTATTAAAATATTTCTCCTCCCAAATCCACCATTGGATTTGTTTCAAACTTCAATCAATCTTAAAGTACAAGTTGGAAAATGTTATTTCCAAGTTTCAATATTATCCAAGCTTTTGTAAGGGAGTTGCATTTGTTAGAAATAGTGGGAGTTCTAAGGTTGTTTTTTCCCAACATTGTCAAAAATAGCTCTTAGGTTTTTAAGCATATTTTTGAACCGAAAAAAAAAAAGCTTATGAAATTTTGTGCTAAGGTTGTTTCTGAGATTAACTTTTTAACAACTTTATGCATGCTAAATTTAAAGTATGTTTGAAGAAATTATGATAAAGTGAACAAAGGGGGGTCAAATTACCAAAACATGAATGCCAACAACACTAACATTATTTCTTTATACTTTGTCATGGTAAGTGTTGATTCCTCCAAACATGTTTTGATACTTATTAAAAGGACACAATGCAATGGGTTCCTTCATATGATTAATTACATTCCATTGAACCACATTTTTATTCATTAGAACACAACTACATAGTAAGTCCATCCTGAATGAAGGTTGTGAGTATTTGTATGTCTTTGAGTTGAAGGGTGTGCAAAAATCCTTCACATTTTGGTGCGTTTGCCAAGAGGTGGAAATGTGTTTTAACATTAATGTAATGTGATTTTATTTAGTTGGTGGTGTTTTTTTTTGCAAGCATAAGAACTTTTGGCATGGGGGTTTAAAAGGAACATTGGGATATGGATCGAATATTGACTTTACACAAGTCCATTGCAAATCTTTCCTTTATTCTCGATATTTTGATGGGATGTCTTAAGTTTGATCATTGCTAAGCCCATCCATTAGACTTATCATCTTAATTTTTCATCCTAATTTTTAAAAAATAAATAACCTTTATGATAGTTATCGATAGTAAAAAGTAACATCCTTTGGTTTTTCTTTGACTAAGTTAACTTTAAAACATTAATAAATTCCCAAAGCGTTCCGGAGAGGGAGGGAAGGTCGGTTAGGCAGCGCTTTTGGCACGTGGATTTTAGAGTCCGTTGTGTAGTAGTAATCCATCGATTAAGATGTCAGTCGACATTCCGAATCCCGACGCGTGGTTAGTTAGTCACCCCGGGTACCCATATCTTTCCCTCTACCTAATAATGACTCTACAGGAAAAGCTGCAGTTTGGGACTTGGAAATTTACCAAAAGGTTGAGCCGTCACAGTTTTAATTAGGACCTAGAAATTTACCAAAAGGTTGAGCCGTAGTTAGTTTTAATTGGGACCTGGGAAATTTACCAAAAGGATAACCCGCAGTCAGTTTTAATTAGCACCTGGAAATGTACCAAAAGGAAAAGCCGTAGTTAGTTTTAATTGGCACCTGGAAATTTCACAGCAGTTACTGGAGTCACTATCACAGACAGACAGACAGACGGACGTAGTGAATTAATATATATGATTTAATACATATTAGTCATTCATTACCAAACCCTAAACCCTTGTGTAATACATAGTAAGTTATATTAGTTACTTGTGAATAAGTATTTTGCTATAATAATTTTTACGTACTATTTGGATCCATTATTGAAACTAAGGCTTAGTAAATCCATTGAAATTAGGGCGTCAAGATTTTTTCATAGTTCCATTGTCATAACTTGCATCACTACAACTATGCCTATTTTAAATTCCTAGATAAAATCATCATCCTTCTTTTGAATGTAAGTCCAAGGTTGTTGTTTTGAATTATTGTTTTGTTTTCTATTGACGTAAGCAAGGATCTACCATTATGTTTTCATCCCTTCCGGTCACATCAATATAACATGAAGAGCTTGAAAAAACACCAATTAACGTGAATGTTTCCAAATGGCCATGTGAAGAAGAATTGATCGAAAGGGTGCTACGCACTTAAGTGGTTCAATTAGTGTGGGATCGTTGCGTGTCGCTTAACCTTCAAGCTTTTGCCATTTATTTAGAATTAATTTTTGCCTTAAAAATTAGATTTGAAATATTTTATGAGTGCTAGTGTGAAGATGACAAGATTCATGTTTTTTGCAAGACATGAATCCTTGGTGACAAACATTACCGTTGGTTCAAAGGTCTAATAAACCTGTTGCCAATGGAACAAATAGCTAAATACCTTGTTTGCACCATTTGTTGATTGATTGAATTTTTATACTTATGAAGATCTGTTAAGCTTTGGTTTAGGATATTCAAGTTCTATTGTTTTATCTTTCATAGGATTTAGTAGTAACAAATAGAACTTTCCTACATGCTCATCAATAGAGTACTGTGTTTATTTATGAAACATCGTTGTACTTCTAACCTTTGTTTAATCAAATGATTTTTTTGTATTCAACTAGATTCATAAGCTTGATTTTATGGATGTTTCCTTTGTAAGTGATCAAATTTAAAATTATGCCTACAACTTATATAATACTACAAATATTTTTAATGAATAATAATTGGATCACTAATGCATATCTCATTATACTGATAAGGTTATTCAACTTTTAATATTTGAATAATTTATCCCCAATTTACTTAATAAGTTTGAAATGGCTCTAAACATTCAATTTAATTATAATTTCCTAAATGCCATTAATACATATTCTCAAAGGTTATTTACTAGATAAAGGATCAACTATGAAGCCTAAGGGAAAAAATATTGTTGAATTAGGGCTCACATGGAGATGGGATGAAATGAAGGCAATAGTTGATGTGGATAGAGAGGGGCATGAAAAAATTGTTCCACCATCCCAATTACTTGTTGTGCATGAAGAGAGTTCAACAATAATGCAAAAACTTGTCAAGAAGGCTAAAAAGGAAAAGATGGTAAAGGAGAAGAAAGAGAAGATAATTGAAGATCTTGTCCTTAAAAGAAAACACCTAAGCCATTTGATGCTATCAAATGTAAACTAGTCGATGAAACAATAAGGGGGGAGTATGGCAACCTTTTCCCATTCGAAAATAAACCAATCATGAGGGTTAAAATTCTTGTCCACCAATTTTTTCTTGCACCAAAACAAATTGTGTATCTTCTTAGAGAGACACAAGGATGAGATAAAAGTTTAGATAACATGATACAACTCAATTGAAGTACATTCACCCAAAGTTTGTTCTACTAATTGACCTTGGCAATCTAGACAAAATTGTAAGAAAAAACCAACGTCATGGACATATATTCAAAACTCAATTTTTTTTTCCTTTTAGGCAAGCATCATATGGTCAAGGTTGTAAAAGTAAGCTTATGTAAAAATTGAACTATTTTTCTCTAGAAGTTTGAATTGAGATTATATACTTACTATGTAAATTTAAGATTGCAATTTCATTCTTCTAAATGGAAATAATATTACCATTGTAATAAACTTATGTTTCAATATAAATTGAACAATTTTCATTTAGAAGTTTAGTGTAGAATCTAAAAAATATACATAGTATTTCAACTGTTATGTAGGAGATCCTTGAGTTACTACATATTTCAGAGGACATCACGTAAGCCATAAAACCAATATTTGGCCTTAGCCTTTAGGTTTAATTTTGCCACCTTAAACGATTTGTTCACATTCAAATCCCTCACATTAATAGCCATTTCAAGATTCTCACACCACTTTTATACATCTTCATGTTTTCACCTCAAAAATAATTGATCAAGTTGTTGCATAGACTTGTCATTTTTTCTATTGCTACAAGTTAGGGTCCACTAATTAAAGGTTTGTACTTTTCGAACAATGCTTTGTAATTCCTCATGTTTGGCTTCAAACCATATTTCATGAAATCTCTCCTGGAAAATCACCAGTCCACACCACCTTGTAACATTTTATAGAAAGTCCAACATATCAATTAGGATTCTATTTCTGCTTATTCATTTGCAAGATTTAATTTTCTACTCCAAACTTTGCCTTTAGCTCAATGTATAGAAATTTGCATCTCCTCTAAAGATGTTAGTCTCCATCACGATTCACAAATCACCCTCTTTTGAAAGCAAATTTTATTGTTCATAATGCACCACCTTCAAATACTCAAGATGGATAGGGCTAGTGAAACTTAAGAAAAAACTATAATTCACATGAACTTAACCAACCTTAAGAACAAAAAAATCCCTTTATTAAGGTCGGCAATTCAATAGAATGTCATTCAAAGATATTTTAGCTCTTGACTTTCTCCTTTTTTAAAGTCACACATGCTCACATGGACATAGCCAAAACTAAAGTTAGGCTACTGTAAACACTTTTATATTGAAGAAAATCTGTTTTTTCACAAAAATTACCTACCCACCATTAGAACTATTATGCATAGATTACTCATATCAAAAATGGCAACATCTCCAAAAGTTGGCCATAATATATAGCCTTAGCCATAAAACACTGATGCAAAAATCAGACACTAGTAATGGGGGGCCTTATTAAGAGCAATTTCCTCCTTTAAAATTCTAATTTGCATAGGGAATTCCATCCCTCCTATGAGAATTTACAGTTCTTCATCACATGCTCACTTTTCATCATCCCAATTTCAGAAGATTTTTTAATTGTCCATCCATCAACAATATGGCCAAGTGCTTTACATTGGGTAAAGCCCATGGATGGGAGATCTATGAGAATTTTGGACTTGCCATTAACCTTTGCCTCATGCAAGTCCCTTATGCTCTTAAATCCCTTGTCCCTAGAGGGCTTTACCTTGCGTGTATAAGAATCATAGCAAGATTAAGGTCATTGTGACATTAATGGAAATCATTGTTCACTTAAACCCTTAGCATCAACTGAAAATTTTGTCCCTTAATAATTTAGTGTCACAACACCTTAATGTCGTATTTTTACAAAAACTCATTTCAAGATTCAAAGGATTATTCACCTAATGATGAAATTGATACCCAATAGGTAAAAGCCCATGGGTGGGGACATTCAGATGCGGGGCCAGATTCGGCTATGGCCTTGTCCTAGGCACCTTATTTTGAAAATGCACCCACCCTAGGGCACTTTGTAGGTTCTGCACTTTGGTGCAGAAGAGTTATTTTAGTTTTCAAAATACATTTTGATAATAAGAAAATAATTTATGAAAATTTGGCAATAAATATAGATAGCTTTTTCAATAGGTTTTTTGGACTTTAAACCTTTAACATAATGAGAATTTTTACAACATTTTTATTATTATTTCTTTTTGAAAAATAATGTTCCACCAAATTATAAGATAAAAAATGTGGCCAATTATTGTATACTTGCTCCTCCACAATGGTGGTCTAACATGAAGCAAGAAGCTCTTGAGTTTCCACCAATTTTTGCATTTTGCTCACTTTTGTTATTTTCATGAATTTTGACATTTCAAACAAAAATTTCTAGAAAAATTGGCATTTCCAAATATAATTTAATTACCATTGAACTTAAAATGTAGTACCATGATTAAAAAAAACCCCCCAAAATGATTTGGGTTGCTTCTAAACATTATAGATATCCTAATTCACATCACTAAATTAAATCAAGATCCTTGAGTCCAAAATTTAACATTTCCTTTGTTAATTATTAGCTTTAAGAGGCCTTACTCAAGAAGGTGAAGGTAATATAGCCTAGGGTTGGCTTTCACACTAACAAAATGAATAATTAAAAAAATAATTTTTTTTATAAATTTGAAATCATTAATTTTTCATGGTTTGCTATGATATTGTCATATTGAGGGGTGAAACTATTCAGATTGTAGCCTATAATAAATTTGATGGTTTTGACCACCTTACCTTTATATTTTGGCCAAAATTCAGTTCTCTATTTTAGTTGCCAGATGTGAGAAAAAAATTGAGTAAAAATCACCAGATTTGCAGCAGTTGGTTTCATTGTGTAGCCAAAAATATAGAAGGATGATCAAGATTTGAACTTTAATTCCAGATTTGGCTAAATTTTTGCAGGGATGATTGCCACTGTTTTTACATTTTCCCATGGATGATAGGGTAGACCGGCTGGTGACCCAATATTTCAGTGCTTAGGGCAAGCTGGATCCAAGGGGAGGTCTCCATTGTTTTTGGTGTCCAAACAAAACTTGAACCCCTACTTGAACCCCTCCTCTCAATGCATCTGACGCACTAACAATACTTCAAAACAGATTAAAAATGAGAAAGTTACGGCCTCCCAAAGTAAAGGCAGCTAAGAACTCAAGAAACCAAACTAGAGAACATTTACAAAGGGGGTTCTGAACATCTCAAAATTTGTTGTTTGATTGCTATTAAAGTTCAAAGATGATTTGTAAAACTTCATGTGACATTCCTATAGCACTTTAAATTGTTTAAAATGAATAAAAAAAGAAAATTATGAGGTCTGAAAGTAGGAGGGGTCCAAAGAGAAGGAAAAAAATAAAATAAAATTTGTAAGTTGAAAAAAGTTATAAAAACAATGGAGCCCTCCCCTTGGATCCAGTCTGCCCTTTGCTCTTAAATGTTCGGGCACTGACTGGTTTATCTTAAAGCTCCCGTAACATTTGAAATCACTCAAAATGAAAGAAATATGATGAAGATATAAATAAGTGTTCGGTCATAGGCAGGAGATCGGTGATGGGCCGGTCTACCCTAGCCACTTTGGCTACAAACATAAATTCCCCAAAAAAAAATTGCTTCCCCACAGTGCACACTTTCCCGCAAATGAGTAGAACAGGTACCTAGGTAGGTAGTAGGCTATTCCCTAGCTGTAATTCGTGCGGTCATAGGGTGAAAGCTAGCCCCTCTACCTAAAACCGAACAGCAAAAACCACCTCCCCGCAATGTTCGTTCGTTCATTCATTCATTCATTTTGTGATTTTGCTTGCTGCGTCTCTCGCGAATTCCGTCGTCTGCTGTTTCATGTTGTCCAACGAAATTCTTGGGTGTTGATGCCGGGATCGCAACTGCTGTTGTTGCAGATACCTATCTTGTGCAAAATTCCTGAAATTTATTTGTCTGCTCACGCGTCTTCTTCATACATAACGGACGATAGTTCTTTCTTTCTTTCTTTCTTTGGTTTTTTTTTGGGGGGGGGGGGGGTTTTTGGGTTTTTGATTTTCTTTGTTTTTTTTTTTTTTTTTTTTTTTTTTTTTTTTGTTTTTTTTTTGTTTTTTGTTTTTTTTTTTGTTTGTTGTTTTTTTTTGTTTTTTTTTTTTTTTTTTGTGTTTTGTTTCGTGATTCTTGAAGCGTTAAGGATTTAACGCTCTGCGCTGCTCTGCTGCCTCCTTGTACATGTTGATATAGTTACAACGGAAGGAGGGGAGAGAGAGCTTCGGTGGCTATGGCTTCGGTAAACGGGAATTTTCCCTTTCTCGGGACTCAATGGCTGGAATGTTCGCTGTCGCCTCCACCCGCATCGATTCTCTTTAAGCATTTAGGAAGAAGTTGTGTCGTTTCTGCCAGAGCACTTTTCACGAAGCGAAACGGAAAACTGAATGCTAGCGAAAGAAGTCGCAATAGACGTAGCAGCAGCAGCAGCACCACATCGGAGAACAGGAGTTGCGACAATAGTGATGCCTTATTGTTGGCAAGGAATGAGAACCGGCGAGGCAGGTCGGAGTCGTTGACGACTTGTAACGTGGCTGGAGTCAGCGCGGATAGTGCGAATGCGGAAACGGAGTGCAAGAAACAGCCAGGTCAGTTCTACGGCCCGCCGCTCCGAGGTCGTCCGCTTCCTTTTGGAGCTTCGGCGTCTGAGAACGGTGTCAATTTTGCGGTGCATTCTAGCGGAGCTTCCTCTGTATGCCTATGTTTGTTCACGGAATCCGACTTACAACAGGTATGCAACTGATTCCTTCATCATCTGTAACGTCAGGTTTAAGCAATTGCAGGGCTTTTCACTCTCATACGAGGACATGTTATTATTCATGAGAGACAGAAGAAAAGCCTAATTCGTCAGTCTGATGAGAAAATGCTGCATTTCTGTTAGCCTTCAACCTGCCGTTAATCAATCTCAATATACAATCTTGAGGGGTCCATGTTGAGCCATGACAATGTGCAGCATTAGGGTATGTGTTCCATGATGAACACTAGTACTGCACCAATGTACTGCATCTCTTTGGCATAGTTTTCTATTTTCATTAAGAACCTCTGTTCAACACTTCAGGGTAAAGTTAGCAAGGAGGTGCAGCTGGATCCAGTTTTCAATCGGACTGGAGACGCATGGCACATCTTCCTGCCAGATATAGCACCAAACCTTTTGTATGGCTATCGTGTCAATGGTCACTTCAGCCCAGAAGAAGGCACTTGCTATGATGCTAAGAGAGTTCTTATTGATCCCTATGCAAAGGTGAGGTTCAGTTCCAAGTTGATTGGCAAAGATTTTGTTGTTCTGTTTTCCTTTTGTTAACAGATCTTGAATCTCTGACCATGTTTTTCCTTGGCAAAGTTATTGTGTGTTTCAAAGTTACAAGTTGTCAAGCACCCTGGGCTTATATAGGCTTTAGGTGCTTGAGCTCCCCAGATAACAATGCTACAAAAGGCTAGTAGAGCCCATTTCTGAAAGGAAGCAGAGGGCAGAGGCTCTTGGTCATTTGTCTCATTTTGGGGTCAAAAGCTACAAATTTTAGATGGAAATCAAGCTTGAGAATGGACTCATTGGGCTGGTGGATTTGTAGGCAGTGATCAGTCGAGGAACCTATGGAGTATTGGGTGCTGAAGGCAATTGTTGGCCACAGATGGCTGGTATGGTGCCAGATCTAGAAGATGAGGTACTGTACATAGTTGTCTATCATCCAACATGAAAGCACACTGTGCAAAGTTGTGGTCCATGGAACTGAAGAGTAAAAAGCAGAAAGAGACTGATTTTGGTTCTTGTACTTGTGGCTCCTGGATGACAGCAATTTGATTGGGAAGGGGACTTTCCACCAGGCCTTCATCAAAAGGACTTAGTTATATATGAAATGCACATCCGGGGTTTCACTCGTCATACTTCTAGTAAGGTGGAACACCCAGGAACTTACCTCGGCTTGGTTGAGAAGCTGTCTCATCTTAAGGTGCATTTCTTACTGCAAAGCTCCTCTTTAGTCATGGATGATGTTGTAATCCTCACCATGTCAAATTCTTTGCTCCTTCATGTTTCAAATCTATAAGGCTTCATATCATGACACTCAGAGATTTGCAGAGAGGTCTTGGCTGTGCATGCAGGAGTTAGGCATCAATGCCATTGAGCTAATGCCAAGCCATGAATTCAACGAGCTGGAGTATTATGCATACAACCCTGTCATGGGTGATTACAAGTAAGTCTTGTCTTCCTGTTTATTGTGACATTGTAAATCCCAACCAGCAAGCATAAATCAATAACCTAGAATGCATTCTGGGGCAGAATCAACCAGCTCCTACACATGATTTGTCTTCAATCATTAAATTTTTTTTTTGCACAGGATGAACTTTTGGGGCTACTCATCAATCAATTTCTTTTCACCTATGACACGGTATGCAGCAGCTGGTATAAGAAATTGTGGCAGGGATGCTATCAATGAGTTCAAAACCCTTGTGAGGGAGGCACACAAACTTGGGATTGAGGCAAGTAACTCACAAATTATGCTCCTTCATCAAGGCTATGTTAATGAACTCTTTCTTTTGTGCTTTTGTATTGCCACTATAGTATTGCCACACAGCAACGTCCCTTTACAAAGAAACCACTCTTCCTATTTGAATTCCAAGGAACTTGCACTCATGATGTACAGAGGAATTGCAATAATTGGCATTGCTATTGTGGTATACAATATTCTCATATAACACAAACATATCTGCAGGTTTTTATGGATGTTGTGTTCAATCATACCGCAGAAGGCAATGAAATGGGCCCAACAATTTCCTTTAGAGGCTTTGATAACCGTGTATACTACATGATTGCACCCAAGGTTTACACAACAACCTCTAGGTCTCACTTGCAGTCTTGTTACCTTTGTTGGTTTCTCCATCATTCTGGTTTCTAGCTTTTACTGGTCCTCTTGTTTGATGCACTTTATCTTGTCCTTGTTCAAAATAGCTCACTTCATTTCAGGGCTAGGTTCTCTATTTTTCTGGTGAAATTGACTGTACACTTACTCATCTTTGATTCATAATTGATTGACTCATATTCCTATTTTCCTTTCATTTATACTTGAAACCAGGTGAATGTGGCTTGCTCTTGGCTTCCTTCAAAATTATGTCCAAATTCACACTTGCATTGAAGGACTCTTAGACTCTCTCCATGTATGAAACCCAAGGTCTTAATTGTCAACATGCTCTTTTGAGTATCTCATGAAATCACAAGTTGTCATGGGAAATAGGAAGGAATGGCTAATGTTTCTACCTGTTGGTCTTGGTACTCAGCAAATTAATATAGACTTGGCATATCTTCATTAAGCATCCAGATTGCTTCTGCCATTTATTTCTCAATTACCCACCCTGGCAGCCTGGATGAAGACAAGGTGAAAATGATGTATTCACTTATGGTGTAATGACAACATGAGGATGATGTTTTATGGTCAGGGAGAATTCTATAACTACTCTGGTTGTGGGAACACATTCAATTGTAATCATCCCATTGTGCGTCGGTTTATTGTTGACTGTCTGAGGTACTTTGTCCTCCTTTCTCTGGATTTGTTTGCCAAAGTGAGGGCTTGGCAGTTGTATTACAAATGAGATTTATTTTCATTCCACCCTAAAACAAACCACACTTGCAATGTTGAGATGTGTAGTTTGTGATGTTTCAGTACAGCCAAATTTTTCTGAATGTGCAATTCATCCTTGCTAGTCCTCATCAGCAGAGTGAAGCTCCAACAGAATATTTCACTAACAAAAGAGAAGATGATGGTGGCAGGTACTGGGTCACTGAAATGCACATTGATGGATTTCGGTTTGATTTGGCCTCTATAATGACTCGAGCCAGCAGGTCATTTGTCTACTACAAATGCTGATTTACAGAACCATTTGCATTGTGATTGTATATTCTTTAGAAAAGAAGTTTGGCTGTCATGTAAGCTTTCATGGCTTCTCATATTGTCTGCATATGGCCTGTATGACAAGGTCATCTGTAAAATTCCTAGGAGGTCAGACCTGGAGCTTACACATGATGCATGGGGGCATCTGCAGCCTGTGGGACAGGGCTAATGTATATGGGAACACAAAGTATATTGAGGGTGATGTGGTGACCACAGGCACTCCGTTAAGTGAGCCACCTTTGATTGACATGATGAGCAATGACCCCATCCTTTGTGGTGTCAAGGTACATATATCCCTTTTATTTAGTCTGTTGACATTTTTTTGCTTCTTGATGAAAAAATCCATGTCATATTCCTTGTCACAACTAGCTTCTTTTGAACAATGATTGTGACTGAGGCATCCTGATTCAATGATTCTGTGACAACTCAATGGATAGGATGCCAATCAGCCTCTTCCTTTCAGTTCACCACAAAAAATCTGACCATTTTGTAGTGTGAAAGTGAACAAACTGGACAATAGGAAATTTAAAGTCTCAAGTACTACCTTTTACAAGTTAGTATTGCAGCTCAGAAATTGATGTGGCAGCTAGTAGCAGAGGCATGGGACTCAGGTGGCCTTTATCAAGTAGGCAGCTTCCCACATTGGGGTGTGTGGTCAGAGTGGAATGGACAGGTATGTCTATTCTCTACATGCTTCTCTTGCAATACTGGTTTTTGATAGATATTCAGCTAATTTTGTACAGTTGTACTACAATCAACGCTTTTCCTTTGAGAAATGTTTAATTGTATTCTTTTTGAGTTTCTCTCATATTGTATCCTCTGTGATTTGAACTCATGACCATAAGTGGGCAAGGAGTGTGCAGTTCCGGGATGCAGTGCGCTTGTTTGTGAAGGGTACTGATGGGACTGTAGGTTCCTTTGCTGAATGTCTTTGTGGTTCGCCTCATCTGTACAAGGTATAACTTTCTTAAACTAACTCTGAAATACATTTTAAAAAATGCCTTAGTTACTTCAATTTGCCAAGTTTATTCAAAAGTCCTTTTTTTGCACAAGATCTGCTTCTCTTTCTAAACACAAGGCCTTCAATTCTCCTCCACCTGGTGCAGGAAGGTGGTCGAAAGCCATGGCACAGCATCAACTTTGTGACTGCCCATGATGGATTTTCTTTGGCAGATCTAGTGTCATATAACCAGAAACACAATATGGGCAATGGTGAAGGCAACCATGATGGTGAAAATCACAACAACAGCTGGAACTGTGGAGAGGTACTTTCAGGGTTCATCATTGTTCAAAACTCTTTTGGTGGTTAAAGAAATGCAAACATAGTGGGGAGTAAAAGTGTTGGAATACTTGCTAATAAGTGATCTTCACTGTTGTGCCACAAGCCTAACCTCAGATATGGCAATTGGGCCAATGCTAACTATGTGCAGCAATAGTTTGGCAAGGAAGATGATTATCTACCTATGCAGGATTGCTGTAATCGATTGTGATATGGTTGTGATGACAGGAGGGGGAACTTGTAAGTGTATGGGTGCAGCGGCTGCGGCAACGGCAACTCCGTAACTTTGTTGTGGCTCTCATGGTGTCACAAGTAAGTGGCTCCCCTGTCCCACATTAAAATTGGCCATGCTTACCCAGAGACCCTGCAGTTGATCAGTATCACCTTGTTCATACATGAGGTGGCCACTTATTGCCTGCAAACTGCTGAGCATGCCACCAGGTCTCAGCAATCAAATTTAGGCCTTTAGTGAAAGTCATTGTCCATGTGAAGTTGTAGGTTAATGAGAGACAGTGAAAAAGGTGACCTGTGTCACAAATGGCAGGGTGTGCCAATGATAACCATGGGTGATGAATATGGTCACACCAAAGGGGGAAATAACAACACATATTGCCATGACAACCCTGTAAGCTTTCTCCTTGCCCATATATGCTGTGACTTGGATTCTATACTGCTGGCAGGATCTGTTAGGCCGGGAAAGACTGTTGCTACGAGAAGCTGATCAATATTGTAGGGTCTACTTTCAACTAGCAAAGAGTGGTGTCACAGCCTAACTCTATCTGTCAAGACATTGTTCTGCTCAAGTGCAGATCAATTATTTCAGATGGGATAAGCTGAAGGCAGATTCAGATGGATTTCACAGATTCACAAGACTGATGGTCCACTTCCGGAGGTACAAATTGTGCACAATTTCTTTTGATCTCTGTACAGGTTTCTGCATACAGGGATGAGTCTGTACTTCCAGATGAAGCATTGAATTAATACTCTAACAGTATATCACAGGACCACTTTGCAGGTGGTTCCAATATGTTGATCCTAGGGTTGCCCATGGTGGAACTTGTCACAAGTGCTCGGTAATAGACATAGGATTTGATCTGCAATGGGGGAAATGGATTCATGTTGACATAGTGAAGTTGGATTGAATGTGCAGAGATACAGTGGCACTGAGGTTAGGAGAGTTTCCAACAGCAAAGAGATTAGAATGGCATGGCACCACTCCAAATACACCTGACTGGTCTGAAACAAGTCGATTTGTTGCCTTCACTCTGGTACCAATTAAAACCTCTCTCACTCTCTTGTTCTGTTGGTGTCTCTCTACCTTTCTTGTTCTGTCTAAACTCAGCACAGGATCTATAGCCTACAAGGAATCTTATGGGGACCGAATGAGTACACATAGACACACGCACTCTGTACCTTTGACCTCTAGACAGATGCAGAGAGGGAAGGCATTGTCTCAAGGCACTGTGTAGAGAAACAGGACATACTTCATTGTTTTGATGGAATGTCTGCTGCAGTGGAACCAAAGTGAGTTGTTAATTCATCAAAATCCGTATCCTTGCATTTATATATGCCAACTATACAAGTCTCAATGCAGCACCTAAAGCCCAAGTCTGAAATGTTCCAATCAAATTGGCAGATATTAAATTCAGGGATGAGAATGTCAAAACAGAACATTTGATTGGCCTTTGAATAAAGTTCTACTGTCCTATGTGTTCACCCTCTTAGGCCCTCTGTGTGCTATGGAGAACCTAGAAACAAGGCTAAGAGAGAAAATGTACTTTAAATCCAAAATCCAATGGATTTTTTAGGGGGAAATTATCTGAGAAAAGACAGTGAAATGGTGGACCAACAAGATCAAGCTAAGAGATTATGTAAGACCTGTAAGCAATGTTGCAGTCCAGCAGAGAACTCTGGCCATTGATTAGCAATAGGACACGAGGGAGGTCTGTTTCTATTGTCAGAGAGAGCATTGATGAACTGAATGACATTGATAATGGTAGCATGGATCCCTATGGGTCCATGCTCTCCTCTTAACCTATTTTGAACCATCATGACACCTGACCACTGGCAAGATTGACATGAAGAAAAACGAGGGAACTATTGATGCCCTGAACTGATAAGCTCCTGACTTTGTTGAGATGTTCTTCTGTTGTCTTTGGGATCTCTCACACATGCATATGGCACTGTGGTGCAGCTGGACATGCAGAAAAAGGAGTTATATGTAGCGTTTAATGCAAGCCATCTCCCAGTGATGGTATCACTACCTGAACGCCCAGGTTTCAAGTGGTATCCATTAGTAGACACAAGCAAACCCTCACCCTATGACTTTCTAACTGATGACGTGCCAAACAGGGCAGTAGCATTAGCACAATCTTCAAGCTTCCTAAATGCCCATGTGTTCCCCATGTTGAACTATTCGTCTATTGTCCTCATTCTTGTCCCTGAGACTGTATTCTAGCCTTCCCCTTTCTCACATCAAGAACGCCACCAATCAGTCAATATCTTTTTGGGAGCTGGAACTTATGACATATGTATAAAATTGTGAAAGAACACATTGCTTAGGTTGAAATTCTCCCAGTCATTCCACTTAATTTGTTGAACAAATGTAGGAAGAGTGGAGTTGGAAGCAGACTGAAGAGGGTATGGTCTTGATATAAGATTTCGTATATGACTATGATTTGATCATCTTAGATCAGACCCTGTAAGCAAGATCATCAAGAGCTTGATTGTATGCAGGGTCTTCCTAATGGTCATGACTGTAAATGGGCATACATTCACCAGGTATCACTGTAAAATGTGAATTTTGAGGTTTCAAATGTATTTATTGCTAAGAAATTGGCTAAAAAAACTTGTAGAGGTTGCCACTTCTTGATATGAAAGTTCTTTTCCCATATCTTTGATATGTCAAGTATGGAAGAGTCTATGATGGATGTAACAAAGATACGGCTGTTGTTCAATTATGTGCCAAACCATTCCCATGAGAACTTGACTACACATGGTTAATATGTTTCCATCATAATAATTTACACTATGATGAAAAATATGGTTTTTGATTATTCTCATCAAACCTCAGATTTCGTTGTTATGGTGACATTTTTGGTCCCACCAAACATATTTATAAGTGGCACAACAAGCTTTTGAGATCTACTCCTAACTTGGAGATGAAAACTACATTATTAGCAAGGGGTGTTATACTTGACGGCCCTGCCATTCATTTAATACCAACAATGGATTTTGTGTGATAAATTAATCATAGCTAGTGGAAAAACAAGAATGTCTATTTTAATGCATTTCATCATCATGTTGTTGCAAAAGAAAAATTAACATGATTATTTTTTTCATTTTTTAACATCACATTAGTTGTGAGGAACCCAAATTGAATGATGAAAGGTTCGAGGAACTTAACATTAAAAAATTATTACCAGATCAAAACCAATAGGGAAATGTTGCAACATGATTTTCAATTTTTCGAGAATTTAATGATTTTTTCTCAAACGAAAAAAGTGATTGAATATTCCCTTTTCATTTTAATTTTTTTCACATTTGAGCAAAAATTCAAACCAAAAAAAAAAAAAAACTTGTCATGACATGTGTATTTGAATGTTTTTAATCACATTGTCACATTTTGAAAGAATTACATGAATTTTTGCATATGATGGGTATCTTAATCATTTTTGAAGAAGGTAGTTTCATATTTAGTTTTGTAAGTTATGAATTGATGACAGATTCACATCCAAATTCAATTGAGATTGGGTGCGGGTGCACATTTGGGGAGGTGGTGGAGAAAACAAAATGTCAAAAGATGAATGTGAATCCGCTTACAAGTAAATTAAGATGAATCATCTCACCTAGTTTCTAGGGGCCAAAATCCTTTGAAGCTACTATACTCTATAATGATTCTCAGCACAATATCCCTGCCTTACAAGGCAGGGCCCACAAAGCACAAACAATATTATGATTGCCATGTTCAAAATATTTAAGAAAGAGTGTCTAGTGGTGGAACAAGCTTTTGACACCAACAGATCAAAACTAGATTGTGCATTAACAATCAAATAGTAAATGTTCTTTTGTGAACAGAAAGCCTTTCATGCACATGAGGTTTGGGTGCTGGTGTTGCTTCAAGTCTTGCGCTAAGCTACTCCATCTACTTTATTATGTGGGCTGGCATGTCTCTTCATGTTTCTAAAGAGCATCTGGTCTTTCATAATTGCAATCTCTTCACGCACATGTAGGCATGCATCACATTGCTTCTGTCTATAGGTAGTTCAATACATTAGTACCCTTTGCGGAATTTTTGTAAGAGGCCACTTCTCAAGCGACTACATATAATTGTTGTGTGATGACTTTTTAAGTATCTTATCAAAGCGTAGTGCACACAAAAAGTAATTTCTAATTTCATCCTCAAAATTACCAGGATGAAAGCACAAGGAGGTGCAGCAAAAGTTGCAATTCATGAAAGTCTATAATTGAAAAAATTATAGGGGGATATAAAAGTCTATAATTGTAAAAATAATAGGGTGTCCCCCTGTTGCAAGTACTTGCCATCAAAACCTTAATGCTTGGGTTTTTTTGGCCTATTTGACATCAATCAAGTAGAAATGGATGGTCAAGAGTTCATTTTAAAAAAAATAGTTTGAGCAACTATTTTTGTCCTTTATTTCAATTTTTCAGAAAATAAGCTCTAAATGTACTAATCATAAAAAAGCAAATGACTTCATAAGAAGTCACCCTCTTCAAGTGAAAAAATTGTCCCAAAAATAAAATGAAATGTCTTTCAATCTTATGTTACATTCATCTAACCATTATATATACACAAAGTTTTCACTATAGATACATCTTTGTGGTGCATTTGATGAGTCCATATCTAGAACTAGTGTTTGTAGTGAATTTTTTTCATTGTGACAATTTTGTATTACCTTTCGAAGTCCCTTATGAAGTGAACTTTAAAAATTGTGCCTTGTGTTTTTGTCGTGATATGTAGTGTCGTGATGTTCGGTGTCATAAGGATGTAAATCCATAGTAAACTCTACTGAACAAAAAGACTAAAACCAATCAAAGGTAGAAACTAATCAACCAAGAAGAGATGCACACACATATACATACATGCACGAGAGGAGGTTGAGATGAAATTCTCATGTATCCCCCCCCCCTAGACCTGAGTCAAGAAAAGTGTGGCATGGTCTGAATAGTAATCAAGGTGCTGCAGGAGAACATGATGAACAATACCAAAGGCCGGTGGGAACTTGAGTGAGCTCCGACTTGAGGCAGAATAGATGGTATCCATCATTACAATTATTGCAAAGCAACATTTGATCAGCATCGTCTATCCTTTGACATACTTGACATGGATAGTCAAGTGGAGGAATCCAAATTGACGTGATGATGATAGGATCCAAGTTCGGCAAGTGGTAGGGCACACATTTTTTGGAGTGATCCTAAATTGTGCGTCCATAAGCTCTTTGCAACTCTAACACACTTGAAGGCCTAATCGCCTTAATCCTCAAGATCGTGCGAGTGGAAAAAATGTTTAGAATATCATAGGTTGCTACTGGAGATACACAAAGTCACCAACATTAAATTGTCTCACCTTAGGTTTGTAATTGCCACCTCTTATGTGCGCATACCATAAGGTGTTTCGATGCTGTGCAATGGACAAGTTCTCCATGGCCATGGGCATAACCCTCTTGAATAAAACAACCTTCTTTGTGATGACCCTAGCCACTTGGGCTAGGGAGTCCATGTCCACAACCTAATCCATTTGAACAGTAATGGAAGAGGGTGGAATGGGATGTTTCCCAAAAAGTAGAAAGTAAGGAGAGAAATGAGACAAAGAAGTGTGTTTGGACATCCTGTAACCCATGGCAATGTAAAGTATGGCCAGGTCCTAATCCTCTTTGTTCCCAGTAAGGCAAATCTTCTGAAGTCCTTTCTTACATGTCTGAACCATCCTCTCTACAAGGCCATCAGTTTGGGGATGATCCTTTGAGGTCCAGCGATGGTCAATAAGAGCATGATCAAGTAGGTCTTGGAATTCTCTTTTGAATTATGATCTTTGATCAGTAAGGCACTCAACACAAGCCCCAAACCTACTTAGGACCTGTTGTAAAAAAACCTGGCTGGTGTTATATGATGAGTTGTCTAGTAGCGCAACAAGTTCGACCCACTTTGGAAAATGTTTAATCATAATCATGATGTAGACATTACCCTTGGAGGTTTGTGGTATTTTTTGAACTAAATCACATGACCAACGATAGAACATGCCCTGAATAGGGAGTGGAGAAAACGTGAATGTACCTTCTAAATAAGACGAGGTCATTCATGTGGTGGAGGAACCACTTTGTCGCCTTGTGGTAAGCATGTGATGAGGTGATTGTCCCTCCATGAATAGCGTTTGGACCGTTGTTGTATGCGATCTTGATGACTTGATGTAACATGGGGAGGGTATTCCCCATGTTGAAGAAACCTCAAAGTGTCCAAGTCCTCCCATATATCCACAATGGGATGCTCAACTAGGTTACATTGTAGTAGTGTAAAATAACTAAATGCATAAGATACATGTATTGCTGGAATCTGGTCAAAGTTTTGCTTGGTTTCTAAGAAATTGTTAAAGGTAGTGAAGGGTATTTGTGACATGGTATTTGCGTTCCAATGTGTAATACCAGGTTGGTGAATAACCTTGAATTCATACTCTTGAAGTATAAACGCCCAATGAGCTAACTTACTACTAAGCTTGTTGTTGGTCATCAACCACTTGATAGGCTGGTGGTTGGTATACAAAGTGAACTTGGTGTCATAAAGATAGGGCCTGAAATGTATGATGACCCATACAACAGTAATACACTCCCCCTCATATGAAAAGTAGTTGCTTTCAACCTTGTTGTTGCTTTGGGATGCATAGGTGATAACATATTCCTTGCCTTCCTCATCAAGTTGGTCAAGAATAACACCAATACCAAGAGCACTCCAATTAGTGTGTAGAATGAAGACCTTGTTGAAATCAGGTCTTCTCAGAATGGGGAACTCTAAAAGCTTTTCCTTGAGTGTGTTGAAAGCTTCCTAAGCTTTTTCACTCCATGTCCAAACAACATCCTTCTTTAACAGTGCATAAAGAAAATGAGCAATAGTATTGAAGTCTTGGACATAAATCCTATAGTAATTACATAGTCCAATGAAGCTCCTCAAAGTGTGAACATTAGTAGGATTGGGCATCTCCAACATGGCTACTACTTTGGCCCAATGAGCCATAATACCATTTGGCAAAATTCTATGTTCAAGGTAGACTATTGAGATGATAACAAACTCACATTTTTAGGATGGATCTTCATATTGACTTCGTGGAGCCTCTTGAATAACTCCTCAAGATGAGCCAAGTGCTGCAAGAGTCCCTTGCTATGCACTAGAATGTCAATTATGTAGCATTTCAGGAAATCTGCCCCTTCGAAAACTTGGTCCATGACTCGCTGAAAGAAGATAGGTGCATTCTTTAATCCAAAAGGCATCACAAGCCATTCCCACAACTTGTTACTTCCATGGAATGTTGTTTTCTTGTGATCCTTTGCAACGAGCACAATTTGGTTAAAGCCTTGCCTCAAATTCACAATTGCAAAGATGTTTGAGTTTCCAATGCTATCAAACAATTCTTTAGGGATGGGCATGGGTACCTATCTTGAGGTATAACTAGGTTAGAAGGCCTATAATCCCTGCATATCCTTTTTTAAGTCCATAATTTAGTTGAATCCTTTTTTGCTGGCATTACTATAGTGGCTACGAAATTAAAACTTGTTGGCTAAATGAAACTAGCTTCATGGAGCTCTTTGCATCTTTCATCTACCAATTCCCATTCATGCTTGTTCAACCTATGCCTCCTCTGATAGATGGGTGTCTCATATGTAATGTCTATAGAGAACTGCATGGTCTTACACCTACCTAAGTCTTTCATTGAGAATGTGAACACATTCTCATACTTAATTAACAAGTCTGTGACTTGGTTTTTCTCTTTCTTAGTGAGTTGGTTCCCCATAACGAAAGGGTAGTTGGAAACACATGGAATGGAGTTGGAAAGTGTGTTTGAAAAATTTGGTGTATTGGGTTTTCCACTATCCAACTGCGCAGATTCGTAGAAGGTTGTAATTGTTTCTCCAAAAACTGATATACCTTAAGGTGTATCAGGAACAACTTGAGTGATTACATGGTACCTCCTCCCCCCAAACACTAAAAGTGAAATGTAGAGTGTTAAATGTATTTGGTTGGGGTACCATGTAGTCGCATTGCCAGAACTGCAAGGTGATTGAATTAGTGCTGGTCTTGTGTACATTTGAAAGAGTACACATGTTATCAATAACCATGTAAGGGAGTTCAAGTCCATACCTCTCCCCAATAGAGCATTATGTTCTAATTTAATCACCTTGGTGTGACTAGTAGTGTTAGTTTGGAACCCCATAGACCTTTCTTTTTCTTCTAGGCTTTGTTCATCCCAAGTGGCTGAAGCATGACAATACACCAGGCCTAGTCCATCTCCCTAGAAGGCGTGTGCTCTTGGGAAGGACACAAAGATGGGCCAAACGCTTCTTGGTTTTCCTATTGTGTTCGCAAAAAACCAAGGAGGTTTCTCTTGCCTTGTAATTGGTTAGCAAGAGCTTTGATCATCCAATATGTGATAAACTTGTAGGTTGGGGTCTCTGATGCTATATCTTAGAACCAATTACAGAATTGAGAGTGGTGAAAGGTTGGTCCACTATTTGTGTAGCCAGCGCACATAAGAACCGCATTGTGTTGCATTGAATAGGAGCGGCTCTCCAAGGTAATGCTTGACCAGCGTGTAGTGCTCTTGGACTTTCTCCCTCTGGTCAAGTTGAAAAGGAGTGTTTTCAATTACATAACCACACGTAAGAAAAATGGATTAAGCTTAGGTGATCAATCGTACCATGTCCATGAAAAGATCGAATCTTATGTCATTCAAGCCTTTTCCAAATCTAGCCATTAAAAATCTTTAAAACTCCCAACCTGAAATGATGAAATCCATAGGGCCACATAATTCCATATGTTTCTTCTGAATTAGTTGTATGTCAGAAGGCAAGAAAGTGAAATTGGCCTTCCATGTGGTGGTTGCAAATTGTTATGGAAATCTAACTATGAATTCCATCATTCTCGATGCCACCACTTGTTTTGCAATAGGATCAATGTCTACGTAGAAATACCTCCGAACCACCATTTTTGATTGTTGTAGGGCTTTAAGACTTGTACCAATACCACCAAAGAGCTCTAGTAATATAATCCCCTCCTTAGGCGGTGTTTAGGTGATTAGCTAACAAAGTACTGGCTTAATTAGTTCGCCATGGTTCTCCATGTTCTCAAAACTAAACAGAGCTTTGACCAAGGGCTCGTGGGCTGCTTTGAACCTCTATAAAACCTCTAGTCCATGTTGAATGTTAGTAGGAACCACCTTCAAGCTTTCAGTAGCTTAAGCGTAAGCTGTCTCCTCTTCATCTCCCTCTATCCACTCATGGTTAGGTTGTTGGATGTAGGAAATAGTGTGTCCTTCCTTGAGCATACAATGGTGAGCCATAGGACTATGGTTCCCATGGAAATCAAGGGGTATGTATCCCAAGTGGTGGCCATTAGTCTCCCAATCCACTTGGTAGTACGCATGTTCAAACTAGTTGTCAATTCTGAAACCTGGTGGAAACATGGCCTCTTGCCCAATGAGCACATTGTAACTGGTGGCATTGGTGGACAAAACATCTGACATGTAGGCAAAGCTCCTGATCTGTACCTTCATTGAAGTTAAGTGCAATCAAATCCGAGTTCTCCCTGAGTACCTCTTTTATGTTCCCACTAGCGATGCGAATTTGCCACATAGATTTCCGTAATTTGTGGTCAAGCATGCCCATCTTCTTAGCAAATTGAACTCCAAGAATCACTAGTTGGGCACCTATATCAAAAAGTATCATTTTGGGTGTATATCCTCCCACCTAGATTGCTGATTCAATATTGTCGATAATGGCAACTCTGGTGGCGATGGAAGTTCTCTCATTAAGCACCACCTTTAGAAATAGTGAGAGACTTTGTGGAGAGAATGGCTATCCACAACGCATTTGTTGAGTAACAAATCCACAAATGAAGTGTTTGTAGCTCCCTTTTGATATGTGAATGTAGAATCAAAGGTAGGAGAGCCCATTAGTTTAGCCATGTTAAAATTAGTGACTAGATTACGAACGCCATCTACAACACGTGAGCTTATCGAGTGTTTTTCCAAGGAGTTGGATGAAACCCTTGTAGCATATGGATCAAGGATTGGTAGAGAACTTGATGCAGTGTTCAAGGTATCCTTTAGTACTACAATTATGTCCCTGGTGCTTAACTTCAAATTTTGAAAACTAAATAACAGTGTATTCACAAACTTTTGCGCCATTTCACGCATTTGAAGTTGGCACTCCATAATCTGATCAGTGGAAAATTGTGTGTTTCCAGATGTACATGTATTATTGGGACACGAAATTTTGATGTCTCAGCAACTTGTGGTTTAGTAGTCTCCTCCCCCCTTGCTAACAAGGTGCGTTCTTCTTCCATGTTGAGAGGATGAAAAGATTGTGGCATGATTGCTCAAGCTCCTCTAACCCTGGTAATAGGACTTGAACCAGATGCGAGTCCATTAGTCTTAATTACTTGCCTAGTGGTAGAAACTTTGGGTGCAACACTAGTTTCTTATGTCGTGAAGTAGGAAGGGCAAAAAGAAGTGACAAATTCTGGTGTGGGACTAGAATTGTGTGCACTGAAAAGAACATATTACTTAACCATGGCATCATGTGAGAGGCCATAAAACAACCTAGGAGGTCCCTCCCATGATCTTGAACCTTGTATAAGTTAGGCATGACTAGCTGGTTAGGAAGACTTGCCTTTTAGATTAACAAGTTAGGCCCTCAATGATTCTAGTTCATTTTGTAAAGTTTGAACTTGAGCGGCATGGGCTTGAAGTACCTCTCTCTTATCAATATTGTGTTTTTTCTTCTTAGCATTCTTATTAGAATTACCTTTGGTGGGGAAAGCCTGAGTGGAAGGTCAAAGTGCCTTGGCTTTTGGTTGAGGGGCAGTAGAAGATGCTAACAGATTTACCATGGTAATCGGAGTTGGATTCATTCTAGGAACCTGGCAAAACAAACAGCTTCTTGATGTCCATCTTTCCCACAATAATCACAAAAGAGATCCTTAGAAGGAATGTTACACTCACTAACTTTGTGGGCAAGATTGCCATAGTAGTTGTAAGAAGGTAGGATGGGTGTAGCCAAGTGCACCATTTTATACACAAGAAGAAAAAGCTTGATTTGCGACTGGTGTTTACGATTGTTTTTCAGTCGAAAGAGACATTTTACAACTAACTATCTAGTAGTCGCCTAAGACAAGTCATAGACGACAAATAGTCGCATGAAACATTACATCATGATGATGTCATCAGATGGTAGATGAAGACTACATTAATATATATTGTTTCATCCGATTAAGCCAGTATATACATAATGTATACAGGGCATCATTTTGCGACTATAAATTACAACTATTTTGGTGGATTTAAACTCCAACCATGTGGAGAACGTGGCATTTGATTAGAGGGTTTGATTTTCCCAGATCATGAAATTAGATGATCTAGAATTTTTTTAATCTTATGGCTAAGAAATGGCCACGTCTTTTGTGTTTAGCTAATCGAAATGTGCCACGTGTCTCATTATGAACATCGTGGCATTTAAATATTTATTAAAAACCCTAGATATATCCCATTCATCAGATGTCAAGAATGAGGATCTTGA